>Ga0126312_10000124_pt1 | contig 34898 bp, 29 predicted proteins | sample Plot104A_FD_92537 | JGI IMG/M metagenome (GOLD analysis project Ga0126312, IMG submission 92537) | Serpentine soil microbial communities from UC McLaughlin Reserve, CA, USA - Plot104A | ecosystem: Environmental > Terrestrial > Soil > Grasslands | place: USA: UC McLaughlin Reserve, Lake County... | reverse complement strand
TGGCCCTCGAGGATCCGGTCGCGGTACTCGTAGATGATCTCCCGCTGCTGGTTCATCACGTCGTCGTACTCGAGGACGCGCTTGCGGATCAGGAAGTTCTGCTCCTCGACCTTCTTCTGGGCATTCTCGATCTGCTTCGAGAGCATCTTGGCCTCGATCGGCTGCTCCTCGCCCTCCTTGGAGACCGGCCCGAGCTTGTCGAGGATCTTGTAAATGCGGTCGCCCGCGAACAGCCGCACGAGATCGTCCTCGGCGGAGAGGTAGAACCGACTCTCCCCGGGGTCGCCCTGGCGGCCTGAGCGGCCGCGAAGCTGGTTGTCGATGCGGCGCGACTCGTGGCGCTCGGTGCCGAGGATGAACAGGCCGCCGGCCTCGAGGACCTCGTCGCGCTCGTTCTGGACCTGCGTCTCGATCTGCGAGAAGCGGTCGTCCCAGGCCTCGTCCCAGCCGTCGGTCCCCGGCTCGAGGCCGCGGTTCGAGAGCTCCTTGTGGGTGAGGTGCTCCTCGTTGCCGCCGAGCTTGATGTCGACACCGCGGCCGGCCATGTTGGTGGCGATGGTCACGGCCCCCGTGCGGCCCGCCTCGGCGATGGTCTCGCCCTCGCGCTCGGCGTGCTCGGGCTTGGCGTTGAGGACCGTGTGCTCGATGCCCTTCTTCTTCAGCCGGTCCGAGAGGAGCTCGGAGACCTGAACCGAGATGGTGCCGACGAGCACCGGCTGGCCCTTCATATGTCGGTACTCGATCTCCTTGAGAACGGCGTCCCACTTGCCGTCCTTGGTCTTGTAGATCTGGTCGTTGTGGTCCCGCCGGATCATCGGCATGTTGGTCGGGATCTCGACGACCTGGAGCTCGTAGATCTTCATGAACTCGGTGGCCTCGGTGAGGGCCGTACCGGTCATGCCGGCGAGCTTGTCGTACTTCCGGAAGTAGTTCTGGTAGGTAATCGTGGCGACGGTCTGGTTCTCCTCCTGGATCGCCACGCCCTCCTTGGCCTCGACGGCCTGGTGCAGGCCCTCGGACCAGCGCCGCCCCTCGAGGATGCGCCCGGTGAACTCGTCGATGATCTTCGCCTGGCCGTCGAACACCTCGTAGTCGACGCCGCGCTTGTATAGCGACTCCGCCTTGAGCGCCTGCTGGAGGTGGTTGACGAGGTTGCCGTGCTCGGCCAGGTAGAGGTTGTCGATGCCGAGGAACTTCTCGGCCTTCGCGACCCCGCGCTCGGTGACGGCGACCGTCTTGTGCTTCTCGTCGAACTCGTAGTCGAAGTCGGCTTCGTAGTCCTTCGACTTCGCCTCGAAGCCCTCGGGCTTCTTGCCCGGCTCCATCATCGGGGCGAGCTTGGCGAACTTGTAGTAGACGTCGGCGGCCTGCTCGGGCTGGCCCGAGATGATCAGCGGCGTACGCGCCTCGTCGATGAGGATGTTGTCGACCTCGTCGACGATCGCGTAGCCGTAGCCGCGCTGGACCTTCTGGTCGGCCTCGACCGCGAGATTGTCGCGCAGGTAGTCGAAGCCGAACTCGGAGTTGGTGCCGTAGACGATGTCGCGCGAGTACGCCTCCTGCTTGTCGATGTCGTTCTGCATCGACTGGATCACGCCGACGGTGATGCCGAGCATCTCGTAGACCGGCTTCATCCAGGTGGCGTCGCGGCGGGCGAGGTAGTCGTTGACCGTGACGAGGTGGATGCCCTTGCCCTTGGCCGGATGACCGTTCTCGTCGCGGGCCGCCAGCGCGTTGAGCGCGATCGGCAGGGTGGCGGTGAGCGTCTTGCCCTCGCCCGTCTTCATCTCCGCGATCGAGCCGTCGTGGAGCACCATGCCGCCGATGAGCTGGACGTCGAAATGGCGCTGGCCGAGGGAGCGCTTGGCCGCCTCCCGCGTGCGCGCGAACGACTCGAACAGGAGGTCTTCGAGCGACTCGCCGTTCAGGTGGCGCTCGCGCAGGGCCTCGTAGCCCGCGCGCAGCTCATCGTCACTCTCGAGCTCCAGCTCGGGCTCAAAGTCGTTGATCCTCGCGACGCTCTTCTCGAACGTCTTGAACTTCTTGCCCTCGCCAAGGCGCAGGGCCCGCTCGATGATGGCCATCGGAGCTACGGTAGCAAGGCCTCTCAGGCCCCGAAACCGCCCGGATTGCGCCTGTCACGGCGGGCTCTGGGAGCGCGTCGATCGGGATTTGGGTCTCATACCGACCCAAATCCCGGTCAGCGGGGGCCGGACCGTCGTTTAGGCCACGCGCGGCTGCGCGCCCTTGGCGCTCTCGCGCCTGCCCCGGCGCTTGTCGCGGTGGCGCTTGACCTGGCGGGCGATGTCCTCGGCGGCCAGGTTGATCGAGTGGCCCATCTCGTCGGAGCGCTCGCACGCGCGCAGCGTCACGCCCTTGAGGTGGAGCGTGAGCTCGGCGACCTGCGAGTCGCGAATCGAGGGATTGCGCTCCTCCCGCAGCTCCACCTCGAGCTCCGCGAGGGGTGAGACCTGGCGCGCCACCTTCGCGAGCTTCTTGTCGACCCTCTTCCTCAGGTCGTCCCCGACCGGCACGTTGCGCCCCTTGATCTCGATGCGCATGCGGCTCTCCTCGGATCGCTGTCGCAGGTGTTAGGGATGGTAGACCCGGACGGGAGCCGATTCCACCCGACTCAGCGACCAAGGGTGCGCGCGTATGCGACAGCCCGCACGTGGGCCGCGCCGCCCGAGCGCAGCGCGGCCGCGCAGGCCGCGAGCGTGCCGCCTGTGGTGATCACGTCGTCGACGAGGACCGCCGACCCCGGCGCCGGCTTGGCGAGCGCGATGGCGCCGTCCAGGGCGCTCAGGCGCTCGGCCCGCGGCCGGCCGACCTGCGGCCCAGCCCGGCCGGGCCTGGCGAGACACGAGGAGCAGCCCAGGTCGGCCCGGCGGGCCACGGCGGTCGCGAGGCGCTCGGCCTGGTTGAACCCTCGCCGCCGCCGGCGCCCGCGCTGGAGCGGCACGGGGACGAGCGTCGCCTCCTCGAGGAAGCCCCGCGGCGCCGCGGCCACCATCTGCGCCGCCATGGCATCGGCCAGCTCTGCCGCGCCGCGGAACTTGAGCGCCTTGACCAGCTCGCGGGCCGGGCCCTCGTAGGCGACCGGTGCCCACGCGCACACCCCCGCGACCGAGACACCGGAAGGACCGAGCCAGGAGAGGCCCGACCGGCACGCCGCGCACAGCGGCTCGCCCAGCCGGGCGGGCGCGTCGCAGCTCCAGCACAGCGGCGGCGCTAGGGCCGAGAGGAAGGCGTCGAGGATCATGCCGCCAGCCTGTCGGCCGGCGGCAGAACGCGGGCCGCCGCACTGCGACAATCCGGCCCGCGGTGAATGACAAGTGACGCACCCCCAGATCCGCTGGCTGCCCGACCCGGCCGTGCTGGCGCCGATCGCGCTGCTGGTCTTCATCTACACGCGACGGTTCGCGGCGGCGCGCCGCGAGGCAGGCCCGCGTGGCGCCAGCGCCCTACACGCGCTCGCGTTCGCGGGCGGGATCCTCGCCCTGCTGGCCGCGCTCGCCTCGCCCATCGACGGGATCGGCGAGGACTACCTCTTCTCGGCACACATGCTCCAGCACGTGCTGCTCGGCGACATCGCGCCGCTGCTCCTGCTGCTCGGCCTGTCCCGGGTGATCATGCGCCCCGCCACCCGCCGGCTCACCGCGGTCGAGCGCAAGCTGGGCCGCCTGGCGCATCCCGCCACGGGGCTGGTCGCGTGGCTCGTCCTCATGTACCTCTGGCACATCCCGGCGCCCTACGACGCCGCGCTGGATCACGCCGGTGTCCACCTGCTCGAGCACGTCTCGTTCTTCACCGCCGGCGTCGCCGTCTGGTGGCCGCTGATACAGCCGGTACCGATGCGCCGGCGGCTGACCGGCCTGTGGCCGCTCGCCTACATCGGGACCGCCAAGTTCGGCTTGGCTGCGCTCGGCCTCTATCTCACCTGGTCGGGAACGGCCATCTACACCTACTACGAGCACGTTCCGCGCATCTGGGACCTGTCGCCCGTCGAGGACCAGAACGTCGGCGGCGCGCTGATGATGGTCGAGCAGTCGCTCACCTTCGTGATCATCCTGGTCGTCGTCTTCGTCCAGATGCTGACCCGCTCGGAGGAGGAGGAGCGGCGACGGGAGCGGCTGGAGGACGCCGCCGCTGTCTAGCGCGCGGCCTTCGCGCAGCGCCTGGCGCCGCGACACCGCTTCAGCCGCTTCAGCATCCGGTGCAGCCCGGCCCGCTTGGGCTTCGAGAGCCGGTGGTAGGTGTTGTACAGCTCGTTGGGATCGCGCTTGAGGTTGTAGTACTCGCGGTCGCCGTTCCGGTACTCGACGTAGACCGAGCTCTTCAGCCGGATCGCCGAATAGGTCGAGGGGTTGTCCGACTGGCGGTCGGGGCCCGCTCCGCGCTGGTCCGGCCCGTGGTGCTCGATCAGCACCGCCCGGCGCCAGCGCTTGGGACGCTTTCCGTGGAACAGGGACGCGAGGCTGCGGCCATCGACCGAACGCGGGACCTTGGCGCCGCCGAGCCGGCTGAAGGTTGGCCGGAGGTCGACGTTCTGGGCCAGCGAGCGGATCGTCCTGCCCGAGGGGACGCCCGGGCCCACCACGATGAGGGGCACTCGTATGTCGGTGTCGAACGCGGTCTGCTTCCCCTGCCTCAACCGGTGCTCGCCGAGGTGGAAGCCGTTGTCCGAGCTGAACACGATGTAGGTGTCGTCGGCAAGGCCGCGCGCCGCGAGCGTGGCCCGGATCCCGCCGATCAGCTCGTCAACCGCCTGGATCGACCGCACGCGCCTGCGAAAACGCTGATTGGTCCGCCGGATCGCTTGCGGGCCCAGCGGCTGATGGCCGGCCAGCCACCTCGGCGCGTGGGTGACCGCGGCGTTGAAGGCGGGGCCCTTGGGGGACTGAAGGCCGGGGAACAGGTTCGCGTGCCGGGGCGCCGGAGTGAAGGGGGCATGCGGCGCGAAGGTCGCCAGCTCGAGGATGAACGGCTGACCGGCGTCGGCCGCGGCGCCGATGAATGCACCGCCCTTGGCGGCCAGCACGTCGGTCAGGTAGTCCTGCGGCCGGGTGCCGTAATGGAAGAGCGCGCCGTTCTCGTTGAGGTTGTAGTTGAACTCGCGATAGGCGTTGCCGGCGCCACGCCAGTCGCTCCAGCCATTGGGCACGAACAGGCCCGAGGGCTCGTAACCGTTCAGGTACTTGCCCATGAAGCCGGTCCGGTAGCCGGCCTTGCTCAGCGCGGTCGCGAACGTCGAGCGCTCCTCCCGCCGCTGATGGAACAGCCCGTAGCCGCCGTCCGGCGGCCGGTTGGTGAAGATCTTCGTGTTGTGGGGAAAGCGACCGGTGAAGATCGACGCCCGCGAGGGGCAGCAGAGCGAGTCCGTGACGAAGTAGCCGGTGAAGCTCACGCCGTTGCGGCGCATGTCCCGCACGTTCGGCATGTAGCGGACGAGGTTCCAGCTGAGGTCGTCCGTGAGGATGAATACGACGTTCGGGCGTTTCTTCGCGGCGGCCGGAGCCGAGCCTTGCTGACCGGCGACCGCCCCGACGAGGACGAGGACGCAAGCCAGTGCTGCCCATCGGCGCATGCTGCCCGCTCCGACACCCGAGTCTCGCCAGAGTTGCGCCGCCCGATGGTTGACTGGCCAGGACCAGTCGTGTCTAGGGCTCGAGCGTGGTTCCGTCCTCGATCCGCTTCGGCCCTTCGATCGTGACCGAGCCCCTGACCCTCACGTTCGCCCCGAACTCCACGTCGCCCTTCACGACGAGCCGCTCGCACTCGATCAGGGAGGGCGGGCCCGAGGGGAAGCGCTGGTCGAAATCATGGACGAGCTTGTAGGGGTCGGGGTCGAGGTCGACAAGCGGCGGCCGGTCGGCGCGCTCCGGAGCGAGCTCGACGTGGGCGTCGTCGGTCAGGACGTAGGCGTCCGAGCGGACCACGAGAAGGTCGTTGGTCGTCTTGACCGGCGCGAACCGCCGGCGCGGCACCTTGATCGCGGCCGCTCCGTCGAACACATCGATGGCGGCGCCCATGGCGGCCTCGAGCTGGATGACTTCCGGCGAGGACTTGTCGGTGGGGTCCACGGTCTTCCGGTTGACGATCATCGGCAGGCCGAGCACGCCGTTTCGCGCCTCCATGACCTCGGCGACGGTGCGCAGGTTGAGCCAGATGTTGTTGGCGTTGAAGAAACGGTGGCGATCCACGTCCTGGACGGCGTCCAGGTCCTCCTCACGCGTCTGGGCACTCTCGCGCAGCACGAGCCCGTCTCCCCGCCGGCGCGCTATGTGACCGCCCTTGCGGTAGGCCTCGGTCCGCCGGGCAACCTCCATCAGGAAAGGGAGCTCCTCGCGGGCGAACCACCCGAGTATCCGCGGCTCGAGTACCGCGCCGAGGTTGTCGACGTTCGCGACAAGCGCGTACTCGTAGCCACGATCGAGCAGCTGCTCCAGCATTCCTGAGCTCACAATGGAGGTGTAGAGGTCGCCGTGGCCCGGTGGCGCCCACTCCAGCTCGGGGTCGTCCTGCCACTCGACCGGCCGCAGGTCGTCCACGCGCAGCTTCGGCACCTTTCCCTGGACGAAGTCGAGCGGAACGTCGGCCCTCAGCTCCGCATAGCGCTCCAGCGCCTCCAGCGACGCCTCACGCGTGTAGAAGCTGTGCATGAGCACCAGGGGCAGGCGGGCGCCGGAGCGCCTGCGCTCCTCGAGCACCTGTCGGACGGTGATGTCGAGGAACGACAGGCCGTCCTTGACCTCCAGCAGCGACTTGGGCCCCGTCATCCCCATGCTGGTGCCGAGCCCGCCGTTTAGCTTGACGACCACGGCCTTGTCGAGCAGCTCGGTCGAGGACTCGTCGGGGAGCTCCTCGGCGTCCGGCAGGTCCTCGACGGGCTCGAGCTCGTCCTCGGGCAGCATTCCCTGCTCGCCTGCCGCTAGGCGGCGGTAGTAGTCGGCGAAGGTGTCGATCGCAAGCTGCGGGAGCCCCTCCGCGCGCAGCTTCTCGATGCTCTCGCTCAGCCCCTCCGCCATCCGGCTGCGATCCTACGTGGATCGCCGGGCCGGCAATCACCACCGTCGAGGAGGACGACTTCGCCGAGCTGCTACCGCTGATGCGGGCTTACTGCGACTTCTACGCGGTCGCGCCGCCCGACGAGGAGCTGCTGGCGCTGTCGCGCGCCCTGATCGTGGACCCGGAGCGCGAGGGCCTCCAGCTGATCGCCCGCGACCCTGACGGCCGTGCGATCGGCTTCGCGACGATCTTCTGGACGTGGTCGACCCTGAGCGCCGCGCGGGTCGGGGTCATGAATGACCTGTTCGTCGATCCCGAGGCCCGCGGCAGCGGCGCCGCGGAGGCGCTGATCTCGGCCTGCCGCGACCACTGCGCGCGGCGCGGCGCGCGCTGGCTCTCCTGGCAGACGGCCAAGGACAACGTGCGGGCGCAGCGGGTCTACGAGCGGGTCGGCGCGCAGCGCGAGGAGTGGGTGGACTACTCGCTCGAGGTGTAGGGCCGGCAGCTGCCCAGCTGCCAGCTAAACGGCCGCCGCGCAGGGAATCGGGTGGTTCGACCGGAACACGTCATCCGGGTCGTAGCTCAGCTTCACCTGCTGTAGCCGCTCGTACGTCTCGGGCGGGAAGCACATCGCGGAGTCCACCGGAGCCTCGGTGAAGTTCCCGTACCTGGTGCCGAGGTCCCACGGCTTGAACGCGTCGGCGACGACTTCACATTGCCGCGCGATCGCCGCCCCCACCTCGGGGTCGGTCGGCATTCCGACGGCGAACATGGCGAACGCGGCGTTGAGGCTCGCGAGCGCCCCGGCGTCCGGCGGCTCCTCGGCGAGCGCGCCGCCCAGGTGGCGTAGCTCGACCGAGAGGAGTGGCGAGCCCGAGCCGGGGCCGGCAGTCTCGACGAGGGCGTCGACCGCCTCGGCGGGCAGCTCGTTCAGCATCCGGTGCCCGCTGATCGCGGGCACCGGGTCCTCCGGGTCCAGATGCAGGTAGGCGAGCGCATCCGGCGGGACCATCGCGAACGTGTCGATCTCCGGCTTCAGTTCGCGGAGCGGCTGGATCAGCTCGGCGCCGGAATCCTCGTCGCCGAGGTAGGCGACCTCGACCGCGACCAGGTTGCGGCCGCGGACCATCTCGGGGATGTCCGGCAGCGGCGGGACCTGCAGCACCCGCGCACAGCCAGCGAGCTCGTCGGGCAGGCCGGGCAGCCACTCCCGCCAGGCGTGGAAGACCTCGGCGGTGTGCTCCCAGGGCCAGACGAGCATCCCGCAGTAGAGCTGCGGGACCTCGAACATCTCGATCTCGAGCGAAGTGACGGCTCCGAAGCTGCCGCCGCCCCCGCGCAGGGCCCAGAAGAGGTCCGGCTCGCTGTCGCGGTCGGCGCGAACGAGCTGCCCCTCGGCGGTCACGAGATCGGCGGAGACGACGCTGTTGCAGGCCAGGCCGAACTTACGGCCGAGCCAGCCGAGCCCGCCGCCGAGCGTGTAGCCGACGACGCCCACCTCGGCGGAGGAGCCCACCAGCGGCGAGAGTCCCGCGTCGCTGGCGGGCTTGGTCACGTCGAACCACTTCGCGGCGGCGTTGACCCGGGCCCGGCGCGCGCCGGCGTCGACTTCTGCGCCGGTCATGCGGCCGGTCTTGAGCAGCAGCGTGTCCTCGCCGACCGGGGCCAGCGCTCCGGCGTTGTGACCGGCCGCCTGGACGGCCACGCGGAGGCCGGCCTCGCGGGCGACGCCGACGACCTCGGCCACCTCGTCCGCGTTGGCAGGCAGGCCGACCATGGCGGGCTGCTGGTCGAAGGCCACGTTCCAGGGCATTCGCGCCGCATCCCAGCCGTCGTCGCCCGGCCTGATCAGGTCTGCCATTCGAGCCCTACCTCCGTTTCGCGAGTGAGCGCTGCGCGCACACTACAAGTCGCCCCACGAGGAGCGATATTCGTGTTGCTCGGGCGACAGCTCGTCGATCTCCACGCCGAGCGACTCCAGCTTGAGGCGGGCGATCTCCTCGTCGATCTGCTTCGGCACCGGCACCACTGCGTGGCCGAGCTCGTCCCGATGTCCCAGCAGGTGCTCAACGGCCAGGGCGAGGTTCGCGAAGCTCAGGTCCATCGCCGCGGCGGGATGTCCCTCCCCCGCCGCCAGGTTCACGACACGGCCGTGGGCGAGCAGGTTGAGGCGGCGGCCGTTGACCTCGTACTGCTGGATCAGCGGCAGCACCTCCCTGGCGGGACCCGACGCGAGGCCGCGTAGCTCCTCGAGGTCGATCTCGACGTCGAAGTGCCCGGCATTGGCGAGCACGACGCCGTCCTTCATGCGCTCGAAGTGCTCACGCCGGAGCACGTCGCGCGACCCGGTCACGGTCACGAAGAGGTCGCCGCGCTCGGCCGCAGCCAGGGACGGCAGCACCTCGAAGCCGTCCATGCGCGCCTCGAGGGCGGGCAGCGGGTCGACCTCGCAGACGATCACGGCCGCGCCCGCGCCGCGGGCGCGCTGGGCGATCCCCTTCCCGGTCACCCCGTAGCCGAGCAGGACCAGGGTCCGGCCCGCAAGCAGCAGGTTGGTCGCCCTCAGGATGCCGTCGAGCGCCGACTGGCCGGTGCCGTAGCGGTCGTTGAAGGTGCGCTCGGTGCGCGACTCGTTGACGGCCATCACCGGGCAGGCCAGCCGGCCGTCTGCCTCGAGTGCGCGCAGCCGGACCAGCCCCGTGGTCGTCTCCTCCACCCCGCCGATGCAGCCCTCGAGCAGCTCGCCGCCGAGGTCGTGCAGGTGGACGAGCAGGTCCGCTCCGTCGTCGAGCGTGACGCCCGGCCCCCACCGCGCCAGCGCCGAGACGTGCTCGACGTACGTATCGGCGCTCTCCCCACGGCGCGCCAGGACGGGCACGCCGCCGTCGACGAGCGCCGCGGCCACCTCGTCCTGGGTGGTCAGGGGGTTGGCCGCGCACAGCGCGACCTCGGCGCCGCCCGCGGCGAGCGTCTTCATGACGCTGGCCGTCTCGGCAGTGACCTGCAGGCAACCGGCGATCCGAACCCCGTCCAGCGGCAGCTCGCGGGCGAAGCGTTCGCGAATGGAAGCGAGCACGGGCATCTGGGACTCAGCCCACTCGACCCGCGCCGCACCGGCGCTCGCCAGACCCGGCTCGGCGATGTCGGCTTCCAGAGCCAAGTCGCTAGGCGCTCGTCGCTCTGAGAGACGGCCTAGCGACTGACGACGAGCGACTAGCGACTAGTACCGGTAGTGATCCGACTTGAACGGCCCCTCAACCGGAACGCCGATGTAAGCGGCCTGTTCCGGCGTCAACTCGGTCAGGCGAGCACCGAGCGCGTCGAGGTGCAGCCGCGCCACCTTCTCGTCCAGGTGCTTGGGAAGGACGTAGACCTTCTTCTCATAGTCGTCGTTCTTCGTGAACAGCTCGACCTGGGCGATCGTCTGGTTCGTGAACGAGTTCGACATGACGAAGCTCGGGTGGCCGGTGGCGTTTCCGAGGTTCAGCAGGCGGCCCTCGGAGAGCACGATGATCGAGTGGCCGTCGCTGAAGCGCCACTCGTCCACCTGCGGCTTGACGTTCACCCTCTCCACACCAGGCGTGGCCTGGAGCCCGGCCATGTCGATCTCGTTGTCGAAGTGGCCGATGTTCCCCACGATGGCCTGGTGCTTCATCCGGGCCATGTGCTCGGCGGTGATGATGTCGCGGTCGCCGGTCGCGGTGACGAAGATGTCCGCGGTCTCGAGCACGTCCTCGAGGCGAACCACCTGATAGCCGTCCATCGCCGCCTGTAGCGCGCAGATCGGGTCGATCTCGGTGATCACCACCCGGGCGCCCTGGCCGCGCAGCGACTGCGCGCAGCCCTTGCCGACGTCGCCGTAGCCGCAGATGACGGCGGTCTTGCCTCCGATCATCACGTCGGTGCCGCGGTTGATGCCGTCGACCAGCGAGTGGCGGCAGCCGTAGAGGTTGTCGAACTTCGACTTGGTCACCGAGTCGTTGACGTTGATCGCCGGGAACAGTAGGTCGCCCTTCTCCTGCATCTCGTAGAGCCGGTGCACGCCGGTGGTGGTCTCCTCGGTCACGCCCTGGATGCCTTCGCCCATACGCGTCCACTTCTGCGGGTCGCGCTCCTGGGCGGCTTGGAGCAGGTTCAGGACGACCTTGAACTCCTCGGAGTCGGCGCCCTCCGGGTCAGGCACGGCGCCGGCCTTCTCGAACTCCACGCCCTTGTGGATCAGCAGCGTGGCGTCGCCGCCGTCGTCGAGGATCATGTTGGGGCCGCCGTTGTCGGCGTCCGGCCAGGTGAGGGCCTGGTCCGTGCACCACCAGTACTCCTCGAGCGTCTCGCCCTTCCAGGCGAAGACCGGGATGCCGGCCTTGGCGATCGCCGCGGCGGCGTGGTCCTGCGTCGAGAAGATGTTGCAGCTGGCCCAGCGGACCTCGGCGCCCAGCGCCACGAGCGTCTCGATCAGGACCGCGGTCTGGACCGTCATGTGCAGCGAGCCCGTGACCCGGGCGCCCTCGAGCGGGCGCTTGGGGCCGTACTCCTCGCGCATGGCCATCAGGCCGGGCATCTCGTGCTCGGCGAGCGTGATCTCCTTGCGGCCGAAGTCGGCGAGGGAGAGGTCGGCGACCTTGAAGTCCTCGGTGGGCTTGGTCTCGATGCTCATGCGGCGGTCTTCTCCTTTGGCGAAGTGGGCGGCTCGGTGGCGGCGGCAAGGAGGCGCTGGTGCTTCTCCTGCTCCCACCGCAGCCAGTCGTCGGAGGCGACCCCCTCCGGCGGCGTGGGCCTGGCCTCGAACCAGCCCTCGAGGGCCGCTCGGAGGCCGGGCTCAGAGGTCATTCGCCGCGCGAAGGCAACGTCGGACAGCGCGCAACCGAACCGGGCCAGCAGCTCGCGCAGCGTGCGCAGGCGCTGCAGCTCGCCCGGTCCGTAGACGCGATACCCGGAGGCGGTCCTGCCCACCTCGACCAGGCCGGCGTCCTCTATGTAGCGGAGCATTCGAGGCGACCAGCCGGTCGTCTCGGCGGCCTCCTGGATGGTCAGCCCCTCCATGACGGGCCAACCTTACCACGGTTGTGTCAAGGTTGGGCGAGGCCGCTCTTGAACCGCTCGATCGGCTCCACGGGGGTCGGATCGACCCCGTCCAGGGCCGCCACGTACACGCTCACGAGGTCGCCGAGGAGCACCAGCCCGAGCACCCGCTCAAGCCTGCTCTCCCCCTCAAGCTCGATCCGCTCGGTCGGCGCCCCGGCCTCTTCCAGCAGCCCGGCGGTGAGCTCGATGCGGCTGCGGATGCGAGGATGCTGGTCGGGGTCCTCGAGAAACACCCCCGCGAGCGGCGCCACGTCCCGCCCACGCCCCCAGCCGCAGATCTCGTTGTGGTCGGCCTCCGGGAGGACGGAGGCGAAGGCCGGCGCCTTGGCGTTCTCGTTGAGCTGCGTCTTCCAGCGGCGGGCGGGCGCCATCGTCGGATCCGCTCCGTGGACGACCGTCACGGCGCCCTGAAGGAGTTCGGCGAGGCGCTTGGCGAGCGAGTCGCCGGCGCCATCGGGGCACCACTCCGCGGCCAGACGGCGGAGCAGCCCGGCGGCCTCGTCGAGCTCCGTGTGAAGGCTCGGCGCCGCGCCGGAGATTGCGGCGCACTCGAGGGCGGCGACCGTCATGTAGATGACCGCGGCCCGCGGCTGCATCCCGGACGGGACGCCGACCACCGGCACGCCTTCCTCTCGTGCCGCGGCCGCCAGCCGGCCACCTGTCGTCACCGCCACGCGGTGAGCGCCGATGATGCCCGCGGCCTCGAAGCAGGCCAGCGTCTCCTCCGTGTCCCCTGAGTAGCTCGCGCAGACGACCAGCGCCTCGGCGCTGGTCCACGGATCGAGCCCGTAGGCCCTGATGGTCCTGATCGGTCGCGTGGCGCGGTCGCCGAGGGCGGCCGCGGCGAGGTCGCCCCCGATGGCGGAGCCGCCCATGCCGCAGACGACGAGGCCGCCGGGGGCGTCGCGCTTGCGCAGGTCGGCGGACCCGACACGCCAGACGGCGTCCGCCAGCTGGTCGGGCTGCGCGAGCACGTCATCGACCATTCCGGCCGGGTCGACCCCGCGCACGCCGTCGCGGGTCAGGTCACTCATCGGGCCACTCCTTCGGGCCCGCCGCGCGCGGACACACGCGCTCCCTCGTCCACGCGCTCGCCCGCGGCGACCGAGGCGCCCGGGTCGAGGCGCGCGCCCTCGCCGATCAACGCCCCCTCCCCGATCTCGGCGCGGGAGCCCACGATCGCCCCGGGGTCGACCCGCGCCCGCTCGCCGACGCGGACGGCTTGGGCCAGCACGCTTTCCTTGATGCTCGCGTCCGCCCCCACGAGAACGCGATCATGCAGCACCGAGCGCTCGACCGTCGCGTCGGTGCCCACCGAGCAGTGGCGCCCGAGCACGCTCTGCGGGCCGACGTGGGCGCCACTGACCAGGCAGCCGTCGTAGATGAGCGAGCCCGTCTCGTCGCGTGGCGGCAGCGTCGACTCCACCCGCCCGCCGAGCAGGTCCCAGGTCGCCTCGAGGTAGCGGTCGGGCGCCCCGATGTCGATCCAGTAGCCCTCGGCCGCCCAGCCGTAGAGGCCGTCGCCGACCAGCTTCGGAAAGACCTCGCGCTCGAACGACACCGCACGGCCGGGGTCCATCGCCTCGACCACCTCGCGCTCGACCACGTAGGAGCCGGCATTGATGCGATTGGTCGGGACGGGACCGTCGGTCTTCTCGAGGAAGGCCTCGACCCGCCCCTGGTCGTCGGTCGGCACCACGCCATAGCTCGAGACGTCCGCGACCTCGACCAGCGCCAGGGTGATCCGCGCCCCCGTGCGCTCGTGCTGGGCGATCTCGGCGGCCAGGTCCATGTCCGTGAGGACGTCCCCGTTGAGGACGAGGAAGCGCTCGTCGAGGTAGCCCTGCTCGAGCGCGAGGCGCACCGGGCCGCCCGTGCCGAGCGGCTTGTCCTCGATCACGTAGCGGAGCCGCATGCCCTCGTAGATGTCGCCCAGCACCCGGCGAACGCCCTCGGACATGAAGCCGCACGAAAGGACGACCTCCTCGACGCCGTGACGCCGCAGCCAGTCGAGCATGAAGGAGAGGAACGGCCGGCCCGCGAGCGGCATCACCGGCTTGGGAGTCGTATACGTGAGCGGCCTGAGCCTGGTGCCCTCGCCGCCCGCGAGGACCAGCGCCTGCACTAGCGTCCCACGCCCTCATAGGTGAAGCCGGCCGCCCGCAGGGCCTCGCGGTCGAGGAAGTTGCGGCCGTCGACGACCAAAGGCGTCCGCATCCGCTGCTTGACCTCGCCCCAGTCCAGTTCCCGGAACTCGGGCCATTCGGTGACCAGCACCACGGCGTCGGCGTCGTCCACCGCCGCCAGCGCCGAGTCGCAGATGTGCGCGTCCCCGAGGATCTCCCGCGCCCGCTCGGAGGCCACCGGATCGTAGACGCGCACCTCCGCGCCCTCACCCCTGAGCCGACCGGCGAGGACCAGGCTCGTGGCCTCGCGGACGTCGTCGGTGTCCGGCTTGAAGGCGACGCCGAGAAGCGCGATCTCCTTGTTCACCAGCGAGCCAAGGTGCTTCTGGAGCTTCCCGATCGTCCGCCGCTTCTGGAGCTCGTTGACCTCGATGACGGCCGTGAGGAGCTGGAAGTGGTAGCCGGTGTTGCCGGCCAGCTGCTTGAGGGCCTGGACATCTTTCGGAAAACAATTGTGGGTCGCGAGCCCGCCGGTCGTAACGAAGGTGTGGGCAGCGGGCACTTCCAGCGAGTAGACGGGACCCGAGAAGGCCGAGCGCTCGGTTGACGTCAGCCTCATCCAGGCCACCCCCGAGTCGAAGCGGCGGTAGCCGGTCGGGGCGATGCGCTTGCTTTGACGCCCGATCGACTCAAACACACGCGCCCGGTCGCGATTCGGGACCAACTCGATCGCGCGCTCCACCTGATCCGCACCGGTGATCCTCAACCAGTGCGTGTCCTTTGTGGACTTGGAGGTCCTCGCCACCCGGTGGGCGGCCACGATGTCCAGGTCGCCCAGCAGGCGAAGGACTCCGTCAGCGAGCTCGTCGCTGACGGTTCCGAACTCGATGACCACGCTCGGGCCACCGCCAACGAGTGACCACGAGCCGTCGCCCTCGAAGAGGCCCGACAGGAGGGCCCATTTGTCCTCGTCGCTCCGGTCCCAGATTTGATCCGGCAGCCGCTGCTCGTAGCAGGTGCGCCCGAGTCCCAGGACACCGTGCCACCAGGCCCCGAGCAAGCGCGAGGAGAGGCTGACGACCCGAGCCGTAGCGGCATCGTGCACGCGCGCCTCGACGCCATGGCGCAGCCAGTAGCCGGCGACCTCGTCGACCAAGTGCTCCTCGTTCGTCGGGTGGAACGACCATGCGGTCCGGTGACGTACCCCAGTGCGACCCGGCTCGACCGCCAAGTGCCCCTCCGCGAGGTAGAGCCCCACGACCCGCCAGAAGGCGAGGTCGAGCTCGAGTTCGCTGTTGACGTACTGGCCGTTTCTGACGGTGCTTAGTGCCAGACCGCTGGCCGGCAGCTCCGCCCGGTGAATCTCGTCGAGCCGAAGGGTCGCTGACCGCTTGACGTCGCCGGTTCGCTGGCTGGCACATGGTGATGTCGAGAAGATCGATCTCCTCTGCGCCATCGGGCGCTCGACTACCGAGGCGATGCGATCGCGTGGCACACGAGTGATGACGCCCGCATCGGTCACGCCTGCCGCCTCGACGGCGGGGATCAGTGAAGCGACCCCTTGCGTCTCGCGGCCGCCGGCCCCGCCTTGCGCAATCGGCAGCCAGTCCGCGGCCGTGAGGTCGGCGGCTTCCTTGACGCAAGCCGTCGAGTCCGAGCCGTCACTCACGAGCCAAGGGTGGTCCGGCGTGCAGCGGATGCGTCGGCCCATCTTCGTTCGAAGCTCTATGAGCTGGCCTTCGAACTCACGCCGCGTAACCGCCGCCACCGGCATGAATCGCTGCTCACCAAGCTCCTCGATCCACGCGAGGACCTCCAGCGAGCCCGGCTCTATCACCCCAGCCTCGTACTCGTCATCCTCGGTGAGCCTCGACCAAAGCTCCTCCAGCGGGAGCACAGTCGGCCTGCCGTGGTGGCGGACCAGAACCGTCTCGTCGCCGGGCAGGCAGCTACCCCCGTAACCCACGCCCGCCTTCAGGAACCTCGGGCCGATTCGCTCGTCGAGGCCCATTCCGCGGGCCACCTCCTCGACGTCGGCGCCCAGGTCCTCGGAGACGTTCGCGATCTCGTTGATGAAGGAGATCTTCGTCGCGAGGAAGGCGTTCGAGGCGAGCTTGATCATCTCCGCGCTCGCGACGTCCGTCCGCACGACCTCCGCGTCTAGCGGGGCGTATAGCGCGGCGACACGCTCCGCGAACTCCTCGGAGTCATCGTCGGCGCCGACCACCACGCGGTCGGGCTTCATGAAGTCATCGACCGCGCTGCCCTCCTTCAGGAACTCCGGGTTCGACACGTAGGCGAGGCTGTCGCGGCGGCGCTTGATCGAGCGACCCGTCCCGACGGGCACCGTGCTCTTCATGACGAGCGCGTGGTCGTTCGAGGCGCCGAGGCTCTCGATCACGGCGTCGACGCGGGAGAGGTCCGCGTCGCCGGAGTAGGTGGGCGGCGTGTCGACGCAGCAGAAAACGAGCTGCGTGCTTGCCAGCACCTCCTCCATGTCGGTGGTGAAGTGGAGCCGCTCCAGGTTCTTCGTGACGAGCTCGGCGAGCCCCGGCTCGTGGATCGGGACCTCGCCGCGGCTCAGCGACTCGACCTTCTCCGGCACGATGTCGCGCGCGTAGACCTCGTGGCCCAGCTCGGCGAAGCAGGCCGCGGTCACGAGGCCGACCCAGCCGACGCCGACGACTCCTATCGGCTCCTTGTCGGTCATAGCGGCCGGTGAGGCTACCGACGCGTCGAGCTAGAGCCTGCGTGCGGTCCGTGCTATCGCGAGCATCTGTCGCTCGGACAGCGACTGCAGCAGCGTATTGGAGACGTAGTAGGCCGCCTTGCGGGTGCGCCAGGCGACGAGGCGCAAGCGGTCACCGTCGTAGTGGAGCTCGTACTTGCGGCCGGCGATGGTGCGGATCTCGGTCGGGTCGTCGAGGATCGGCGGGTTCTTCCACGTCAGGCCCTGGAGCCCGTAGTACTCCCCGACGACACCCTTCTTGAGGACCATCCGGTAGGCGCCGTAGCGCTGCCCGTTCAGCCCGCGGATCCTGTACACCCGGGGCGGGCCCGTGAAGAGCGATCCCCGTGTGCGGACGGTCGGGTAATAGATCGGCAGGCTGCCGCCAGCACCGGCCTGGACCGCCTGGACCGCCTGCTCCTTGCCGGCCCCCGGGGCCTTCTCGAGGCCGAGGTCGCCGCTCTCCTTGCGGTGATGGCGGCGGGGGCCGCGTGGACCTGGTGTGTCACGGACGCCGAGGAACTCGCCCACCAGCTTCTGGACGGTCGCGTTGCTGGCGGTCACGTAGCTCGGGATGTTCTCCTCCTCGCTACCGGCGGTGATCTGGCCCTCGAAGTGGATCTCGCGGATGGGCTGGTCGACCGAGAAGACGGCCAGCTTGAGAAGGCGAAGCACCTCGGAGCGGCCGCGGATATCGGAGGTCGTGTACTTGCCGAAGATGTTGATCAGCTTGTCGCGCTTGGCCACGAGGCCGCCCACGCCGATCTGCTGCTTGGCCTGGCGGAGGAAGTCCTGCTGGCGGGCGGAGCGGACGAGGTCGGTGTCCTCGTGGCGGTAGCGGACGTACTGGAGCGCCTTGCGGCCGCACATCCGCTGGTACCCCGCGGGCACGTTGATGTAGGCGAAGGCGGCGGTGTTGTTGTAGTAGCGGCGGTCGACGTCCGCATAGACGCAGCCGATCGCGTTGACACCCTCGTAGAAGCCGCTGAAGTCGATGTTGGTGACGTGGTTGATCGACAGGCCGGTCAGCCGCTTCACCGTCTTCAGCGTCAACCGCGGGCCGCCGAGGTCGTAGGCGGCGTTGATCCTGTCCGTGCCGTGGCCGGGGATCTGCACCTTCAGGTCGCGCGGCAGCGACATCATCGCCGTGGCCTTCTTGGACGGGTCGAGGCGCATGAGGATGATCGTGTCGGAGCGGCCACCCGCGGCCCCCTCGCTGTTGTTCTTGGGGCGGCGGTCGGAGCCGAGGATCATCAGCGTCTGCGGCTTGCCGGGATCGCTCCGAGCAAGGTCTTTCCCGAGCACGAGCGGTTCGTTGATCTCGAGCGCGCTGGTGATCCGGTCGACCTCGTGGAAGGCCGCCACCGCCGTGGCGCCGGCCGAGGCGAAGACCAGCAGCGCGGCCCCGATCAGGAGCCGATTGAAGATGCCCGGACCGCCGCGGTCGTCGAAAGGCTTCATCCGGCGATCCTCAGATGTTTGTCATCGCCACCGCTCAAGCGCTCGGGCAGGCGCTCGACGAACTCGACCAGCGAGCGGCGGTATAGGCCGAGCGACTCGATCGACACCCACTCCTCCGGCCCGTGGTGGCCGTCGCCCACCGGGCCGAACTCGACCGCCGGGATGCCGGCGTCGATGAAGCTGACCGCATCCGAGGCTCCGTGGCGCCCGACGGAGATCCTCTCCTTGCGCGGCGCCACCTCCGACACGGCGGCGCCCAGCGCCTGCACGAACGCGTTGGTCCGCTCGACCGTCACGGGCGCGCGGCGGAATACCTTGACGACCTCCGAGTCGGGAAGCTCGGCGACCGCGGTGAGGATCTCCTCGGGGTCCTGGCCCGGCAGGTAGCGGATGTCGATGTCGATGGCGCACTTGTCGGGCACCTTGTTCAGCGCGTCGCCGCCGAGAATGCGTCCGAGGTTGATCGAGGGCCGGTCGAACAGGTCCGACGACTCGCGGGCGAACGGGAGCGACTCGATCCCGCGGAAGACGTCGATCGCCTTGAGCACCGCGTTGTCGCCCACCCATGGCGTGGACCCGTGGGCGGAGCGGCCGTCAACCTCGATCCGCATCGCCAGGACGCCCTTGGCCTCCACGCCGATGTGGAGGTCGGTGGGTTCCCCGGTGATCGCGAAGTCGCCGGTGTAGCCGCGTTCGACGAGCTCGTCCGAGGCGCGGTTCTCCTCCTCCTCCGACTCCTCGTCGGAGACGCAGACGAAGTGCACTCGCACGCGGTCCTGCCCGGCGACGTCGCGGACGGCGCAGATCATCCCCGCCAGGCCGCCCTTCATGTCGTAGGCGCCACGGCCGTACAGGCGATCGCCGGCCACGCGAGGGCTGAACTGCTCCGGCCGTCCGGGCACGACGTCGAGGTGACCGTGTAGCACCACGGTGGGGCCGCTCCCCGCGCCCACCGTCGCGGCGATCAGCGGGCGGCCGCTGTGAAGCGTCCCGACCACCTCCACGTCCCTCGCCTCGAGCCAGCCCTTGATGAAGCCGGCGGCACTCTGCATGCCGTCGAGCGTGGACGTGTCGTAGGTGATCAGGCGCTCGGTGAGAGCGCGCTCATCCATCCGGGCGCAGGATAGTGGCCCGGTCGGCCTCGACTTCCGGGCGGATGGCGCAGCCGGCCAGGTGGTCGTTGACGATCCCGCAGGCCTGCATCGTCGAGTAGACCGTCGTCGGGCCGAGGAAACGGAAGCCGCGCCGCTTCAGCTCACCTGCCAGCGCCGCCGACTCGGGCGTGGCCGAGGGCAGGTCGGCCAACCGACGGGCCGCTCGCCGTGGGCTGCGCGGCGCGTACGACCACACCAGCTCGGCAAGGCTCTCGCTCATCGCTGCCGCGGCGACGGCGTTGGCGAGCGCAGCGTCGATCTTCGCCCGGTTGCGGACTATCCCGGCGTCAGCCATCAGCCGCTCCACGTCGGTCCCGTCGAAGCCGGCGACGGCGCCGATCCGGAAGCCCGCGAAGGCGGCCCGGAAGTTCTCGCGCTTTCGCAGGATCGTGAGCCAGGAGAGTCCCGACTGAAAGGCCTCCAGCGTGAGCCGCTCGTAGATGCCGTCGTCGCCTGTGACCGGTCTCCCCCACTCCTCGTCGTGGTAGGCCACGTAGTCCGGCGCGGAGACGCCCCAGGCGCAGCGGCGCCTTCCATCCGTGCCGCGCGCGAGGCCGCTCACCGGGCAAGAGCCCGACGCAGCTCGGCCACCTCGCGCTCGAGTTGCTCCACCCGGTGCTCCAGAGAGGGGCCGGCCTCCTCCGTCGCGGCCGGCGCCTCGACGTCGTCGCGGTCCTCCGAGAGCCGGTGGGCATAGCGCTCCTCCTTCTGCCCCGGTTGCCTGCCGAGCCGAGCGACCAGCTCGCGCTCGATCAGCCTGCCGAGCGTCTCGTGAACCGCTCCGGAGGCGTCGAAGCGGTGGAGCCGCTCGGCGCGGGCCTTCAGCTCGCCGGGGGTCTGCGGGCCGCGGAGCATGAGCAGGGCCAGCAGCGCCAGCTCGCCGTCCGCCAGCCCCTCCTCCTCGCCCAGCATCTGGCGGTACTTGGCGGCGCGGCTCTGATGGCCGCTCGCGAAGCGCGCGAGCCGTCGCCGCGCGAGCCGCTCGGCGGCGGTTCGCACGCCGGCGTCGTCGTAGTCGACCACTGGGTCGCGCCCCGTCGACTGATTGCATGCCAACCGAAGCGCGTTGAGGGTGAGCGGGTAGCCGTCCGGGGTCGTCCGCTGCTTCTCGAGCAGGCAGCCGAGCACTCGGACCTCCGCGGCGTCGAGGTCCTTGCGCCTCACCCGTCCCGTGAGCGCAGCGGCGGCCCGCCGAACGGTCCGCGGGCGAAGCGCACGCGCCGAGACGTCCGGCTGCGGAGCTCCGGACGCTCGCCGGCGCCGTCGAGCGCGGCGTCGATCTCGCGCGGCAGGCTGCGGCGGAACACCTCGGTGTCGAAGCGGCGCGCGTTGGCGACGCAGTCGCCGGGGTCGACGCTGTCGACGTCGAACGAGCGCACCGCCTCCGCGAGCTCCTCCGGGCCGCCGGTCCAGAAGCAGCCGGTGACGCCGTCGACGATCGTCTCGAGCGCGCCGCCGGCCGAGGCGGCGATCACCGGGCGGCCGGCCGCCTGCGCCTCGACCGCCGCGATCCCGAACTCCTCCACGGCGGTGACGACGAGCGCCTTGCTGGTCGCGAGCAGCCGGGACGCCTCGGCGTCGGAGACGCGGCTGGCGAAGCGAATGTTCGGTCCGGCGAGCCGGCGAAGGCGCCTGCGGTCGGGCCCGTCCCCCGCCACGACGAGCGGCAGGCCGAGCCTGGTGAAGGCGCGCACGGCGTCGTCTATCCGCTTGTGCGAGACGAGCTCGGAGAGGACCAGGTAGTGCGAGCCCGGCGCGGTGGGAGCGAAGCGCGAGGTCTCGACGGGAGGGTGGACGACGTGCGAGTCGCGGCCGAAGTAGCTACGGATCCGTGCCTGGGTCGTGCGCGAGTTGGTGACGTAGCGGTCGACGCGCTGGGCGGCGATCCAGTCCCACTCGCGCCAGCGCCTGAAGAAGCTGCGAAGCGCGGCCCGGGTCAGGGGCTCGCCGCGCTCGGCGAGCGTGCGGTGGCGCTCGTTCCAGGCGTACCGGAACGGGTTGTGGCAGTAGCAGACGTGGACGGTCCGCTCCTCGCAGATCACCGCATGCGCCCAGGCGCTCGAGCTCGAGATGACGAGGTCGTAGCCGGACAGGTCGAAGGACTCGATCGCCGCCGGGTACAGCGGCAGCAGCGCCCGGAAGTTCCGGGCGGTGGGCCGCACCCGCTGCAGGAACGAAGTGTGGATGTTGCGGTGTGCGAAACGGGCCTCCGTGCCCCTCTCGTTGTAGATCGGCGTGAAGACGTCCGCGTCGGGCCAGAGGTCGCACATGGTGAGGAAAACGCGCTCGGCGCCGCGAACGCTGACGAGGAAGTCGTGCACCAGCGCGACTCGCCTCCGATCCCTCGGTCCCTCGAGGCCCACGCGCTTCAGTCTATGGGGCGCGCCGAACGGCGCGCTCGCAACAGCGCGGCGAGGCGTGCCCGTTCCGTGCGCGAGTCGCGGCGGAGCAGCATCCGGGCGGCCGCGCGGGAGGTGAAGGTCAGGCCCTCGGCGAGATCGTCGACCGCGAGCGCACGGCGCCCCAGCCGCTGAGCTACGACCTCGCGCCGTCGCCGCGCCAGCAGGTCGTAGGGCTCGCCCCCGAAGGCCGGTGCCGTCGAGTGCGCACCCGCGTGACGGAGACGCACGTCGGGGTGTAGCTCGGTAGGCACGCCCTCGGCCTCGGCGCGCAGGCACACGTCCATGTCCTCGTAGAAGAGGAACCGGTCGGGGTCGAAGGGCCCGAGCTCTCGCAGGAGGTCGGTGCGCGCGGCGAGGCATGCGGCGATCGCCCAGCCCACGCGCCGCGGCTCGTTCGAGCGCCAGGGGTCGGCGGCGAGGCGAAGGCGCGGCGGGAGGAGCCGCGGATGTACGAGCGCCGGCAAGAGCGCGCCGGGCCGGCCCGGCAGCGGGTGGGCGGAACGCTGGACGCTCCCGTCAACATCGAGGAGCCCGGGGACGAGCAGGGCCCGGCCCCGGCCGGCGCGCTCGGCCAGCTCCGCAAGGCCGGCGTCGAGCAGCATGACGTCCGGGTTCAGCAGGACCGTGACCGCGCACGACGCACGTGCGACCCCGACGTTCGACGCCGCCCCGAAGCCGGGGTTCTCGCCGAGCGCCACGGTCTCGGCGCGGTTCTGCGCCACGGCGAGCGTCTCGTCGTCGGAGGCCGTGTCGACGACGATCGTCTCCGGGCGCGTCGACAAGCGCTGCTCGATCGAGTCGAGCAGGCGGCGCAGCTCCCTCGCGGAATTGTGAGTGACGACGACCGCGCTGAACCGAGGCACGGGGCCAATCTACGTGGGCGCCGACCCCCGAGCGCGGGCGGGCCGATAAGCACCGGAACGTGGCCGGGTCGATCGCCCATCTCGGGCGGCCGCAGCGCGGCAGCCTAGGGTCGGCGGCTCGCTACCCTGCTGCGCGTGCGCCGCACCGTCACCCTCCTAGCGGCGGGTGTCGTGCTCGCCGGCCCGACCGTCCTGGCCTTCTTCTCGGGCGGGTACTTCGACGGGCCTCGGCTCGTCGCCGGCATCGTGGCCTGGGCGCTCGTCCTCGTCGCCGTTTTCGTGAGCCCGCGCCCGCTGCCCGCCTCGTGGCCCGGTCGCATGGCGCTGGCCGGGCTCGCGCTCATGTGGGCGTGGACCCTAGTGTCGATCTCCTGGGCGCCGCTGGCGGAGCCGGCGGCCGACAGCGGCGAGCGGCTGCTGCTCTACCTCGGCGCGCTCACGGCCGCGGCCGCGCTTCTAAGTGAGCGCCGGCTGGCACGAGCGGTCGAGCCGGCTCTGGCCGCGGGAGCGCTCGTCGTCATCGGCTACGGGCTGTCGGGACGACTCCTCCCCGGTGTGATCCACCTCGATCACTCGGCGCCTGCCGGTGGCCGCCTCGAGCAGCCGCTCACCTACTGGAACGCGGAGGGTGCCCTCGCCGCGATGGGGCTGGCGCTCTGCGCGCGGCTGGCCGGGGACCCCACGCGCCCGGCGCACATGCGTATCGCCGGCGGGGCCGCGGCTGCGCCGCTCGGCATGGGCGTCTACCTGTCGTACTCGCGCGGCGCGATCGCGGCGGGCGTGCTCGGGCTCGTCGTGCTTCTGGCGGCGGCGCCCACCCGGTCCCAGCTTCGCGGGATCGGCGTCGGCCTCGCCGGCGGACTGGTCGCCGGAGCCGTGTCCGCGGCGTTCCCGGGCGTCGCCTCGCTCGAGGGCGGCGCCGCCGCCCGCGAGCTCGACGGCGGCCTGATGCTCGCGATCCTCGCCGGGCTCATGGCGGCGGCCGGCTTCGCCTGCGCCCGGATCGCCCGCGCCGAGACGGATGGAGCGCTGGACGTCCGCCCGTTCCAGGCGCGGCGCCTTCCGGCCGTGGCCGCTGGGCTCGTCGCCCTGACCCTCGCCGGGCTGCTGATCGGCGGGCTGCAGGAGAAGGGCGGCGACACCGGCCGCGCCCGCAATCCCGACGCGGCACGGCTCACGTCGCTCGGCTCCCGCCGCTACGACTACTGGCGGATCGGGCGCGAGGCGTTCTTCGATCACCCGCTCAAGGGGGTCGGTGCGGCTGGTTTCCGGGTGCTCTGGCTTCGGCAGCGGCCCGTGGAGGGCGCCGCCCTCGACGTGCACTCGCTCGAGCTGGAGCTGGCGACGGAGCTGGGGCTGGTGGGGCTGCTGCCGCTCGGATTACTGCTGGTCGGCGTCGGCGTGGCCGGCGCCCGGACCCTCCGCCGCGACCCCGCGCTCCTGGCCGGCGGCATGGCTGCGGCCGTGGTCTGGGTCGTTCACGCGAGCTTCGACTGGGACTGGCAGATGCCGGCGGTCAGCCTGCCCGCACTGGTGATCGCCGGCGCCCTCATCGCTGCGAGCGAGTCCCCAGCGGATCGATCCGCCTGATCGCCCTGAGGACGTCGGCCGTCGGACGGTGGTCGATCTGGCGCGTGAAGAGCAGCGTGTACCAGGCCTCGAGGTTGTCGGGCTCGCGTCGCACGATGTCCTCCGCGACGCGCCCTGCCTCCCGCGTGCGGTTGCGCGAGATCAGGGCCTTGGCGCGCACGAGGTCGGCGTCCGAGCCGGGGTCGAGCAGCCCGGAGTCGCGGACGCGGGCCATCTCGCGTGCGAAGGCGGCGGCGGAGGGCGCCGGCTTTCCGAGGAGCTCGTTGGACGCGCTCGTCTCCAACTGGTGGTCGCGCAGCAGCACCGCTAACCACGCGATGGCGATCACCGCGGCGACCGCCACGGCCAGCCGGACGATCACGAGGCCGTCGCTCCGCGCCGCTTGCGAAGGCGGTTGAGCCGGCGCAGCGGTGCGGTCAAGCGCCAGCTGCGGCGGTTCGTGAGCTCGGCGAGCCGGCGTTCGTGCTCGCGAGCCCGCGCGTCGGCCTGGAGCGCCTTCGACGAGGCCAGGAGCCAGGCCGCCGACGCACGTGCCTCGGCCCGCCTCGCCCGTGTCTTCCAGTCGTCCTCCTCGGGGGCGTCGTCCCATTTCTCCGCGACCTTCATGTGCGCCTCGACCCAGGGCTCGGGGTTCGAGACCAGCTTCAGGGCGTGGTGATGGGCCACGCGCAGATCCTCGGTCACGACCTTGTGCCCGGCAGCGCGCACCTGATGGCAGAAGTCGACGTCGTACCCGTGCGAGAGGGCGAGCGCCTCGTCGAAGCGCACGTTGCGCACGACCCACGGCGACAGCACCATGAGGAGGCCGTCCACGGTCTCCACCTCACCCGTCACGCCGGCCGGCGGGGCGCTTCGCCCCCACGGGTACACCGGGAGGTCGCCGCCGCCGAGGTCGCGGTATCGGCACACCGCAGAGGCCCAGGTGACGGACCCCTCCCACCAGGCGATGCCCGGTACGTCGTTGGCGCCCACGCAGCCGACGACCCCGACGGTCGGGTCGCGCAGCACCGCCCTCACCTTCCGGCACAGGTCGGGGCCGAGGATCTCGACGTCCTGGTGCACGACCACCAGAGCCTCGAGGTCCTCGCGCCCGGCGACCTCGTCGAGAATGACGTTGTGGCTGCGCAGCACCGATCCGGCCGAGGCGCGCGCGAAGACCTTGGAGTCGGGCTCCGCCGCGCGCTGGATGCCGGGCGCCGCGCAGCGTTCGTAGATGTCGGGCACCGTGATCGAGCAGCCGAAGGCGATCATCCGGCCAAGGATGCCAGGGTAGAATCGCCCGCCGTCTGCGGACCCCCACCCGGAGGCGAAGACTGATGTGGAACGGCAAGCGAGTCTCCGTGGTGCTCATGACCTACGCCGAGCGCTACTCGATCCGCGAGGTCATCGAAGGGTTCTTCGCGGCCGATGTGGTCGACGAGGTCGTCGTAGTCGACAACAACGCCCAGGCCGGCACGCGCGATGAGGTGGCTCGCACGCCCGCACGGCTCGTGAATGAGCCGCGGCAGGGCTACGGCCACGCCACTCGCCGGGGCCTCATCGAGTCGACCGGCGACCTGGTGGTGGTCACGGAGCCCGACGGCACGTTCCTGCCCGAGGACATCTTCAAGCTGCTCGTCTACTCCGGCGAGTGCGACGCGGTTTTTGGCACGCGGACGACGCGCGAGCTGATCTGGTCGGGCGCGAACATGGCCTGGTTCCTGCGCTGGGGAAACTGGGGGCTGGCCAAGCTCGTGGAGTTCCTCTTCAACACGACCCACCTCAGCGACGTCGGCTGCACCTACCGCCTCCTGCGCCGCGACCTCGCCGACAGCGTCGCGGCGCGAATGAAGACGGGCGGCAGCCACGCGGGCGCCGAGGTGATGCTGCTTACGATCCTCTCCGGCCGGCGCTTCGTCGAGGTCCCGGTGAACTACCTGCCTCGAGTCGGCGCCTCGTCGGTGACGGGGAAACCGCTGGCGGCGATCGGCGTCGGCCTCCGCATGCTATTGCTCGTGCTGCAGTACCGGCTGAGGGCGCCGCGGCGGATCGAGCGGCCGTCGCCGCTGGCGGTCGACCGGACGCCCGTCGCCGAAGAGGCGCATGAGCAGCTCCCACTTTGACCGGGTTTCGTCGGAGTACGACGAGTCGCTCCCGGCACACGTAGTCGAGCACTACCTCCGCAAGCGCACACGGTTCGTCGTCGACAACTGTCCTCGCGGCCGGGGCCTCGACGTCGGCTGCGGCACGGGCGCCCTCGCTGCCCGGATCGCGGAGGCGGGCTGGGACATGACCGGGATCGATCCGTCGCAGGGGATGCTGGACGTGCTTCGCCGGAGGGCCCCCCAGGTCGCGGCGGTCGTGGGGTCGGGCAGCGCGCTCCCGTTCGACGACGACTCGTTCGAGCTCGTGATCAGCGTCGCAGTGATGCACCACATCGCCGACGCGGGCAAGGTGCGGCGAACGCTCCACGAGATGGTCCGGGTCGCAAAGCCCTCCGGCAGGGTCGTGGTCTGGGACCACAACCCCCGCAACCCCTACTGGCGGCTGCTGATGAGGCGAGTGCCCCAGGACACGGGCGAGGAGCGGATCGTCCCCGAGGGGGAGCTCGTGCGCGGCCTGCGTGACGGCGGCGCCGAGATCCTCCTGTCGGAGCAGCTCGGCTTCGTGCCCGACTTCGTGCCGCCCTCGCTCCTGCGGGCGGCCGCAGCCGCCGAGCGGGGCGCCGAGCGCACACTGCTGTTACGCCGCCTGTGCGCGCACAACGTCATCCTCGCCCGTCCTCGTACACCCGCACGCTGAGGTCGAGCAGCCCGGGGTAGTCCCGCCTGTCGACCTCGTGGAAGGGGGCCGGGGGCGGTGGAAGCGCCCGCGCTATCGGGTGGCTCGCGACCACGAACAGGCGATGGCCGCGCGCGGCCGCGGCCGCGAGCCGCATCACCCGCGGCGCGGGCAGGACCGGGTCAGCGGCGCTGAACGGGTCGTCGCGCTCCTGCGGCCCTCCCGCCCGCAGGATCCGGTGTGGCCGGCGGAGGCTGACGTCCAGCCCGGTGACCGGGCCGGGCGTGGCGAACGCGACCGAGCCGTCGACGACCACGTCGTCCCGCCGTGCGCCGCGATCGACGTAGGCGGCGGCGGCCTCGTAGTCCGGCCGCGCGAAGCGGTCCTCGAGCATCTTCGCCGCGCCCACGCTGAAGCCCGCGACGACGAGCGCCACCGCCGCGATGCGCAGGCGCGGGCCCGCGGCCAGGAGTACACCGGCGAGCACGACCGCAGCCGGCGGCCAGGCCACCGCCAGGTTACGGGTGCCGAATAGGTTCGTACCCACCGCGCTCACGAGCGCCTCGCCCACCGGGGTGGCCAGGGCGAGCAGGACGACGAGCACCACCGGCGGCGCGGGGCAGGGCCGGCGGCGCAGCCAGTGGGCAGCCGCCCCCGCCGCGCCGATCGCGACTCCGAGAGCGAGCGCTGCCAGCGCCGCCCGACCGGGGAGCTCGCGCAGCTGCGTGTGCGGGAAGACGAAGATGGTCGGGTAGCCGACGGCCCAGTGGCCGAGGCTCGTCGTGATCGCGTCGACCTTGAACGGCTGGAGCTGGGAGAGGATCCTCGTCGTGGGCGAGCCGAAGTCGGCCGACAGGCCCGTCACCCAGGGCAGGAAGCCCAATGCGGCGGCGCCGTTGGCAAGGAGCGCCGGCTGCCGCGCTTCCGAGTGCGCCCACAGGAGCCAGGCGAGCTGTGCCCCGAGCGCGAAGACCACGATGTAGTGCGAGTACACGGCCGCGCAGGTGGCCAGGGCGTACAGCACCCACCAGCGCCGCCTCCCGTCGCGCGCCGCCTCCAGCATGGCAAGGGTCGAGACGAGCACAAGCGCAACCATGAGCGCGTAGCCGCGCGCCTCGACCGAGTAGAACAGCATGAACGGCGACACCGTCACGAGCCCGGCCGCGAGCACGCCCGCCCACCGGCCAACCGTGCGCAGGCCCAGCAGGTAGGTGAATGGCACGATCGCCACCCCGGCGACTAGCGACGGCAGCCGCAGCCACTCCGGCGACAGGTGGATGCGGGTGGCCAGCCAGGACAGCGCGAACGACAGCGGCGGGGTGATCTCCGCGTCCGTATGCACCGTCGACACGACGCCGCCTAGGCCGTTCGAGGAGACGATCCACCAGGTCGAGAGCTCGTCTGCGAACAGGCTCTGGCCGAGCAGCGCCAGCCGGAGCACGAGGGCCAGCGCGGTGAGTATGAAGACGGCGGCGACTGCCGCCCGGCCGTCTCGGCTCAGAAGGCGACCGGCGCGTAGTCGGCCGGGAAGCCCGACGGAGCGAAGAACCAAGTCTCTATCGCGTAGCGCACGTTGGGCATGTCCCGCTCGGCGGCCGTCGAGTGCAGGCAGAGCTCGTCGAACAGGAGCGCGTCGCCGGGCTCGAAGATCGGCCGCACGATGCCGCCTTCTCCGGCGCTCTCCTCCGCCACGGCCTGCGAGACCGACCAGTTGAAGGCCGCGCCCTGGGTGCCGGTCGGGACGATCCCTTCGAGCCGGCGCGGAACGATGTCCATCCCCGGGGCGATGTCGCCGCAGCGCGACAGCGAAAGCCAGACGTTGAGCGCGCGAACGTCGCCCATGAAAGCGCCGTCCTGGTGCCAGGCGCTCGGCTTCTTCCCGTCGCCATTCGCCTCCTCGCCGAAGATGTCGGGTCCCACGCGGCGCATCACGCACTTGTCGACCGAGATCACCGGGCGGCCGCCGAGATAGCTTGTGGCGAGCTCCCGCAGCCTGGCGCCCTCGAAGGCCTCGAGCACGTGGGCGAACAGGAGGGGCGAATCGGCCCCCCAGAGTCCGCCTCCGCCGCTGCTGTTGATCACCGCCCGCCCGGCCGCGAGGTCCTTGGCGAAGCGCTCGACCGGCTCGAACGCCTCGTAGAGCCCGGGGTCGCCCGCGTCGGTGTCCCGCGCCTCGGTGGCCGCTTCGATCTCTTCGGCCAGCCGGACGGCCACGCCGGAGTCCGCGAAGCCGCGCACGATCAGGGAGCCTTTGCTGAGGAAAGCGGCGCGCACGAGCTCGGGGGTGAGCTCGGCGGCTTCAACCTCCGGGACGCCATTCACCTCGGGCAGGTTGTCGAACGCGGGCTGGGGGTAGTCGCCGCGCCGGCTGCCGGCAGCGTCGACGAGCTCGAGACCGGCGCGGTGCCGGAGCTGGAGCACCCGCCGGGCCGCGTCCGCGTCCTGGCCGACGCCGTTCTGTTGCTCCAGCGCGTCGATCTCGGCGAGCAGCTTCTCGGCGCCTCGCTTGGAGCCAAAGAGCTTCAGCATCGGTGCGTGCGGACGCTAGCAGGCCCCGGCCGGCGCTCTCAGGTCCGCGCCCTACCGCGGCGGGCGCTTCTCGTACACCCGCACCGAGACGGCGAGGATCCCCGGGTAGGTCCGCGCGGCGGTCAGCCGGTAGTCGCGCGGTAGGGCCGCGGTCACCTGCCGCGCGAGCGGCGTCTGCGCCGGCGGCGTCCTGGCGTTCACGACCTCGTTGTCGACCACGAAGATCCGCCGGCCGCGCGCCCTCGCGACGGCGCGCTGCGTCACCGCGGCCGTGGGCGGCGCGCCCGCGAGGACCTTGAACGGGTCGTATTGCACCAGCGGCCTGCCCACGTCGAACAGCGGATGGGGCCGGTCGAGAGCGACCCGCATTCCCGTCGACGGCGCCGGGCTGAGCGTCGCCGTGTCGATCACGACGTCGCCGGGAGCGGCGCTGGCGTCGATGAAGCCGGCGGCGGCCTCGTAGTCGGGGCGCTGGAAGCGCTCCTCGAGCATCTTCACGGCGCCGATCGTCAGGGCGGCCGTCACGAGCACGGACGCGGCCCAGCCGAGCCGCCGGCCGTTGGACACGAACAGGCCGGCCGTGGCGACTGCCAGAGCCGGCCACGAGGCCGCGAGATGACGGACGCTGACGATGTTCGTCCCGAAGATGCTGGCGAGGGCGACGCCGACTGGTCCCGCGAGCGCCAGCGCGAGAACCAGGATCACGCGGCGGTTGGCCAGGGGGTTCCAGCCTGCCCGCACCGAAAGCACGAGCTGGACGACGCCGAGGACGAGTCCGAGGCTCAGTAGCACCAGCGCCGCGTGCCCCGGCAGCTCCCGCAGGGGGGTGTTGGGAAAGACGTACGGGTAGCCGATCGACCAGTGCTCCAGCGTCACCCGAGCCGTGTGGAGGGTCAGGACGTCGAGCGCGTTGACGATGTCAGAGGTCGGGGAGCCGAGGTCGTTCAGGAGACCCGTGAGCCAGGGCAGGAAGCCGACCGCGGCCCCCGCGCTCGCGAGCAGCGCCGGCCGGCGGGCCTCCGGGTGCGCCGACAAGAGCCAGCCGAGCTGGGCCACGAGCACGAATACCGTGGTGTAGTGGCTGTAGACCGCTCCGCAGCCGCAGGCGGCGTAGGCGATCCACCAGCGGCGCCGTCCGCCGTCGACCGCGGCCAGGAGCGCCAGGGTCGAGCCCAGTGCCAGGACGATCGCCAGCTCGTAGCCGCGGGCCTCCACCGAGTAGAACGCCATGAACGGCGACACCGCCGTGAGCGCGGCAGCGACGACGCCCGCCGAGCGACCGAACGTCCGCAGCCCGAGAATGTATGTCAGCGGGACCGCCGCCGTGCCGGCCGCCAGTGACGGGAGCCGGAGCCATTCCGGCGACAGGTCGACACGGGTCGAGAGCCATGACAGCACGAAGAAGAGCGGTGGCGTGATCTCCGCGTCCGTGTGCACCGTCGAGACCACCCCGCCGAGCCCGTTCGACGAGACGATCCACCAGGTCGAGAGCTCGTCGGCGAACAGGCTCTGGCCGAGCACGGCGAGCCGCAACACCAAGCCGAGGAGCGTCAGGCCGGCGATGGCGGCGACGGCCGCGTAGCCCCCAAGACCCAGCGGGCGGGCGGCGCGCGCCCGGACGGGTAACCCGCCGCGCCCGGGCAACCAGCGCGAGGCCCGTGCGGTGCCGGAGGGCTTCAGCATCCGTTGTGCGCGGACGCTAGCAGGCGCGTGCGGGTACTCCCACGACCGTTGTGCCCTCTGGGACGTCCTCGATCACGACGGCGTTCGCGCCGACCTGCGACCACGCCCCGACGCTCACGTTCCCGAGGATCTTGGCCCCCGCGCCGATGGTCACGTTGGGACCGATCGTCGGTCCGCGCAGCTCACCACCGCGCAGGCCGATCGTTACGAACGGGCCGATCACCACGTGCCGGCCGATGTCGACGAAACCGTCGATCACCACCTGTCCGTGGATCAGGTAGACCCCGGGCTGAAGCACGACGGTGTCGCCGATCGAGACCTGACCGAGAGCCATCGCGAGCCGATGCGCAAGCCGCGGCAGCAGCGGGATGCCCCGGGCCTGGAGACGCGCCTTTGCCCGGTAGAGCGTCTGCGCCAGGAACGCGTCGCTCCTCCACATCAGGCGTACGACCTGGAGGGCGGCGTCGAGGCCGGAGCCGAACTCGGTTCGCTCGAATCGGTAGTAGGCGGCGACCTGGGCGTCGGCCAGCACCGCATCGCGGAACCCGGGCTGGAGGCGGCGAGGATCCTGCATCGCCGGCCGACCCTACAGCCGGGCGCCGCCGGGTTTGGCGCCCGCCTACCTAAGATCCGGCGCCGGAGATGGCGACGGCCCCCGACACCCGCCTTCGGGAGGGCGCGTCCGCGCACCCGGGCCCCACGGCGCCGCGCGCCGTCCGGCATCCCACCCCGGCGGGCGCCACGATCGCAATCACCGTGGCCCTGGGCGTGGCGTGCTTCGTGCTCATCGCCGGGACCGTCGAGCTGCTCGCCCATCCCAGCGGATCCGTCCCGACCAAGCAGCGGGCCGAGACGGCGCTCTTCCTCGCCGGCATCGGGTTGATCCTGCCGCTCGCGTGCGCCTTCGTGCCGCGGCTGACCGACGTTGTGGCGGAGCGTCGCGGCGTCCGGGCCCTGTCGCTGCTTGCGGCGGGCCTCATCGCGACGCTGGCGGGCGCGCTGCTCGTGGCCCGTGTCCTGCCGGGCCGCGGCGAGCCCGCTGCGCTGGTGGCCGTCGGCGTCTGGAGTGTGGGTGCGGCGCTCACGCTGGCCAGGGCAGTCCGGCCGGCGTCCGGGCGACGGCCCGAGCCGGCCGAATCGACCGCTCAGATAGCTTGGGCACTCGCCGGCACGCTCGTCCTCGCCACGGTCGTGGCGTTCGCGACCCTTCGCTCGATCAGCCCGCTTCCGCTCGCGATCGGTCTCGTCGCCGTCCCGCTGGTGGTGCTTGCGGCGGCTCGCTGGCGGCCACGGGCGCTGTCGCGGCGACCGGGCCTGGCGCTCGAAGCAGCCGTGGTCCTGCTCCTGCTCCTGGCCGTCCCGGACGTGGTCATCTTCGAGCCCTCCCACGCGGGCTTCCTGGCAAATCCGACCGCGGTGGCCCAATTCCACCACGACTTCGTGCTGGGACCGGTGAACCGCGTCCTCCACGGCGACGCCGTGCTGGTCGGAACGGCGTCGCAGTACGGCGTGGCGAACCTCTACTTCATCGCCGCCTGGTTCCAGCTGGTCCCGATCGGCTACGGCATGTTCGGACTGCTCGACGGCGCCCTCTTCGCCTGCTTCTTCGTCGCCGGGTACCTCGTCCTCCGAGCCGCAGGCAGCGGCAGGCTGCTGGCGGCGGCGGCGCTGGCGCTCGCGGTCGTCGTCCTCATCCTCAACCTCGTCTATCCGGTCGGGAGCCTGCCGGCCCAGCACGGGCCGCTCCGCTTCGGGCTCCCCATGGGGGTGCTCCTCGGCGCGATCCTCGAGGAGCGCGGCCGAGCGCGCACGGCCGCGCTGGGGCTTCAGCTGGCGGTGATCGGCCTGGCTTCCGTGTGGTCCCTCGAGGCGTTCACCTACACCGCGGTCACGCTGACCGCCATCGTCGCGTACCGGGCCTGGACGGAGCCTGAGCTGGGAGGTCTGCGGTTCGCGGCCCGGCGCGCCCTGCTGGCCGCCGCCGCCTGCCTGGCCGTGCATCTCATCTTCGTAGTCGCGACGCTGGCGTTCTCGGGCGAGCTGCCCGACTACGGCTGGTACCTCGCTTACCTGAACTCCTTCCTCTTCGGCGAGGTCGGCCAGATCACCTACGACTTCTCGCGCTGGTCGCCGGCGCTGCTGGTCGGAGTGGGCTACGCCGCCTCAGCCGCGGCCGTGGTGGTCCTGGCCCGCCGCCGCCCGGACCTGGCCGCGCGCGAGCGGGTGACGATGCTCGCGCTCGCGGGCACGACCGCCTACGGGATCGCGCTGTTCAGCTACTTCGTCGACAGGTCGGCGGACCATATCCTCCCCTACGTCTGCCTGCCCGCCGTGCTCGCCGGCACTCTTTGGCTGAGCTTGATCCTTCGCGGCGCGGCCGGCGGCCCCGCCCGAGCTCACCTGGCGACGCTGGGAGGAGTGCTGCTCCTAGCCGTGCTCGTGACGTCGATCGCCTGGTCGTCGGTCGGCGATCGACTGCCGCACACAGCCCTCGCGCACGTCGTGCCGGGCGGCGAAGGCCTGCGTACGGCGCTGCACCGCCTCAAGCACCCGAATCCGATCGACCCGCGCAGCCCACGCGGCGAGCTGCTGCTTGCCCGCTTCATGCCCGGGCAGGAAAGGGTCCTGACGGTCGTCTCGCCGGACCTCGAGACGGAGATCTTCCTCCACAGCGCACGCGTCAACCGCTTTCCGCTCGACTACCCGCCCGAGGACAGCTTCGTGAGCTCTGACTACGTGGAGCGGCTCCGTCCGGTCCTCGCGAAGCTGCGGCCGGGCGACAGGCTCCTGACCCAGGCATCGGGCCTCAGAGCGTTCGCCAGGCTCAGGGCTCAGCCCTCGGCGGACCCGCTCTCTAGTCCGCTGGCACGAGACCTCGCGCCCCTCCAGCTGTGGATCCTCCAGCAGGTCGGCAGGCGATTCGACCTCGACGTCATCTACCGCGACGCCCAGGGGTACGTGGTGACCAAGCTCGCTCCCCGGCGCTAGGAGCTTCTCAGGGCTGGAACTTGCGGCAGCGGACGATCCCCCGCCGGTGCAGCAGCAGACGCACGCCCGCCCAGAGCGTCTTGACGCCGTAGACGACGCCGCTCCTGAAGCTGACGGACGAGGCGTCGTCGAAGTAGCGGCCGCGGGCGGGCACCTCGCGGATCCCGAGACCGAAGTGCACTGCCTGCATGAGCAGCTCGGAGTCGAAGGTGTAGTCGAGCGAGTTCCGCAGGAAGGGGACGGTCAGCAGCAGCCGCCGGGAGTAGGCGCGGTAGCCGGTGTGGGCCTCCGACAGCCTCGTGCCCATGATCCGGTTCTCGATCGTGGTGAGGATCCGGTTGGCGACGTACTTCCAGCGAGGCATACCGCTGGCCAGGGCGCTCCCCGGGACCAACAGCCGCGAGCCGAGGACCAGATCGGCCTCGCCGGCCAGGATCGGCTCCACCATGCGAGGGATCAGCTCGGGCTCGTACTGCCCGTCCGGGTGGAGCATCACCACGACGTCGGCATCGTGCTGGAGGGCC
>Ga0126312_10000123_pt1 | contig 35055 bp, 33 predicted proteins | sample Plot104A_FD_92537 | JGI IMG/M metagenome (GOLD analysis project Ga0126312, IMG submission 92537) | Serpentine soil microbial communities from UC McLaughlin Reserve, CA, USA - Plot104A | ecosystem: Environmental > Terrestrial > Soil > Grasslands | place: USA: UC McLaughlin Reserve, Lake County... | reverse complement strand
CGCGCGAGCTTGCCGCCGCCTGAAGTCCGTTTCCTTCAAGCCGCGCGGGCGGGCGTCCGCCACGCTGACACGATGATCGACCGCCACGCCGCCGCACAGTTCATCGCCACCCACGCGCGCCTGATCGACCGCCGCCGCTTCGCCCACCTCGAGGGCGAAGGCTCGGCAGAGGCGGTCGCGCGCGCGCTCGCCGCATACCGCAACGACGACGGCGGCCTCGGCCAGCTCGAGCCCGACCTCCGCACGCCGGCCAGCCAGCCCGCGTGCGTCCTCTACGCGCTCGACATCCTGCACGAGATCGGCGAGCGGGACTCGCCGCTCGCCGGCGGTGCGCTCGACTGGCTCGAGGGCGTAAGCAACGATGACGGCGGCGTGCCGTTCGTGCTGCCGACCGCCGCCGGCTGGCCGCACGCGCCCTGGTTCCAGCCGGAGGAGGCACGCGGGTCGTCGCTGCTGATCACGGCCGGCATCGCCTCCGCCGCCCACCGGCTCGGGCTCGCCCACCGCTGGCTCGACCGCGCGACGGAGTACTGCTGGGAGCATCTCGACGACGCGCTCAGCGGCGCCTACACGCTGCGCTCTGCCGTCGACTTCCTCGACTCGGTGCCCGACCGCGGGCGTGCCGGCGCCGCGCTCGACGGCCTCGCCGGCCGCTTGCCCGCCGGCGGCGTCGTGCCCGTCAGCGGCGGCGCCGACGGCGAGGCGCTGCGCCCGCTGGATCTCGCGCCGTGGCCGGAGCACTCCGCGCGGCGACTGTTCGACGACGCCGCGATCGAGCGCGAGCTCGACGGGCTGGCCGGCGAGCAGCGCGACGACGGCGGCTGGACGTTCAGCTGGCGGGCGTGGAACCCGGCCGTCGCGTGGGAGTGGCGCGGCGCCGTGACGGTCCAGGCGATCCGCACGCTCCGCGCGTACGGCCGGCTGCAGCCCGTCTCGCGACCGTGAAGCCGCTCGCCGCGTCCGGCGTCGCATCGAGCGCGCCTGTGACCATGTCGGAGATGGCCGGCGTGCGGATCGAGCCGTGGAGCGAGGACGACCTGCCGCTGCTCGAGCGGCTGCTCGGCGACCCCGCGATGATGTCCCACCTCGGCGGGCCCGAGAGCCGCGCGAAGATCGCCGAGCGCCACGCGCGGTACGTCGAGCACGCCGCCGACGAACCGCAGTTCAGGGTCGTCGACTCGGCCACCGGGGAGCCGGCGGGCTGGGTCGGCTACTGGCAGCGCCGCTGGCGCGACGGCGACGTCTACGAGATCGGCTGGTCCGTGCTGCCGCAGTTCCAGGGCCGCGGCGTCGCGACCGCCGCGACGGGCCAGGCGATCGGGCACGCCGCGGCGGCGCGGAGGCGCCGCTTCATGCACGCTTTCCCGGCGTCCGCGAACGGCCCGTCGAACGCGATCTGCCGCAAGCTCGGCTTCACGTTCCTGGAGGAGTGCCGGTTCGAGTACCCGCCCGGAAGGTTCATGTCCTGCAACGACTGGCGCCTCGATCTGCGTGGCGCCTCAGATCCCGAGGAGCCGCGATGATCGCGCGCATCTGGAAAGGCGCCGTCGCCCAGCGCGACGCCGACGCCTACGCCGACTACCTGCAGGAGACCGGCGTCGCCGGCTACGTCTCCACGCCCGGCAACCGCGGCGTGTGGATGCTCCGCCGCGACGCCGGCGAACGCACGGAGTACCTGATGTTCACCCTCTGGGACTCGCTCGACGCCGTCAAGGCGTTCGCGGGCGAGGACTACGAGGTCGCCGTCTTCTATCCCGAGGACGACAGGTTCCTCGTGGAGCGCGACCTCACCTCGGCGCACTACGAGGTCCACACGCACGTCGCGCCGGAGTGACGCCTCCGCGCAGCGCTGCGACGATGCCGTCGCAAACGGCTGGCATCGAGGGAGGGCCCGGACCCGCCGGTCAACGCTGCACGGCACGTCGAAACGCGCGGCCTTGCAGCGTTGACGGCGAAATACGCCGTCAACGCCGCACAGCCCCCCGAAATCCACGAGCGTGCAGCGTTGACCGGCGGTCCGGGCCCTCCCTCGCTGCCCGCCGTTCAAGCCGCGGCTCAGCCGCGCCGGGGCTAACCGAGCGGGAGCGTCGCCCGCACGAGCGTCCCCTCCCCCGGCGGGCTCACGACGGTGAGCGTCCCGTCGCACGCGCCGACCCGGTCCGCCAGGCCGCTGAGTCCCGAGCCGACGCCGGCACGGGCGCCGCCGACGCCGTCGTCGCGGACCTCGACGACGAGCGCGCCGTCGTCCTTCTCCAGCCGCACCGTCGCATGGGTCGCGCGCGCGTACTTCGCCACGTTCGCCAGCGCCTCGGACACCGTGAAGTAGGCCGTGATCTCGAGCGTCGGCGAGAGCCGCTCGACCGCGTCCCCGGCGACCTCGACCGGCACCGGCGCGCGGCCGGCGAGCGCCTCGATCGCGGGCCGCAGCCCGCGCTCCGTCAGCACCGCCGGGTGGATCCCGCGCGCGAGCTCGCGCAGCTCGGCCGACGTCTCCGACAGCTCGCGCGCCAGCCGCTCGAGGAACGGGCCGGCCGCCTCGGGCTCCTCGGCGAGCCGGGCGCGGGCGACCTGCACGTCGAGCGCGAGCGCGACGAGGCGCTGCTGGGCGCCGTCGTGCAGGTCGCGCTCGATCTTGCGCCGCGCGGCGTCCGCGGCCGCCACGATCCGGGCCCGCGACGCCCGCAGCTCGGCCGTCCGCGCCGCCTCGATCTCCCGCCGACGCAGCGCCTCCTCGGCCTCGCGCCGCTCCGTGATGTCGAAGATCACGCCGTCCATCCAGAGCCGTCCGCCATGGCCGGTGACGAGCTGGCCGCGGTCGAGGATCCAGCGCACCTCGCCGTCGGCGCGCACGATCCGGTACTCCTGCGAGAACGGGTGCTCGTCGTCGACCGCCGTCGCGACCTCGCGCATCACCCGCTCGCGGTCGTCCGGGTGGATGATGCTCATCAGCGTCCGCCGCGTGCTCGCGATGAAGTTGTCCGCCGGGTAGCCCGATATCCGCTCGATCTCGTCGGTGATCAGCTCGAGCCGGTGGCCGGCGTGCCAGGCCGAGCGGTAGATCGCCCCCGGCACCGTCGCCATCAGCGACCGCAGGAGCGCGTCGTCGGAGCGCTGGTGGACCGCCCGCAGGCCGGTGCGCGCGCGGGCGAGCAGCTGCACGCGCGTGAACGGCCGGTGCAGGTAGTCGTCGGCGCCGACGTCGGAGATACCGCCGCGTGCCGGCGTCGTGATCGCGAGCAGCCACGCGCTCCCCAGCCGCGGGTCCTCGCGCAGCGCCACGCAGACGCCGGCCACGTCGAGCCCGTTCGGCTCGCGGTCGGCGATCACGAGGTCGGCGGGCTCCTCGCCGAGCGCCGCGAGCGCCGCCTCGGCGCCGCCGACCGAGCGCGTCGCGTGGCCGGCCGCGTGCAGCCAGGAGCCAACCTCCGGCTCGGTGGCGCCGACCAGGAGAACGCCCGCCTGGCGCCGCCGGATGGATCCCGTTCGCGGCATGCCGAAACGGTACGCGCCCGCGCCGCCCGGCGCGGCCGCGTCACTGCTGCTACGGCGTGCACCCGCGCGCGTGTGAGGCCAGCCGTACCTCGCGACGCGGGCCTGCACGCTTCAGTCCGCCGCGGGAATGGCCGATGCTGCGCGCATGTCCGCTCCGTTCCCGCTCCCCCCGACCCTTGCGACCCCGGCGCCGATGCCGGCGGTGCTCGCGCCGGGACGCGACCTGCACGCCCGCCAGCGCGAACTGGTGCGCGCGAGCCTCTTCCGCTGCCCCGACAAGGGCGCGAAGCCGGCCGGCGATCGCTAGCACCCACAGGGTCATCGCGGCTCGGGCGCAGGCCTCCTGACCCCGCCTGCGGACGGCAGCACCCAGAGGATCGGCGCGACGACGATCGCGGTCGCGCCGATCGCCATCGCCGCGACGCCGATCGAGTCGAGCGCGTAGCCGCCGGCGAGCGCGAGCGCGGCGCCCAGGAGCGCCGAGAGCAGGTCGTTGAAGCCGAGCAGCTTGCCGCGCTCCGCCGGGCTCGTGCGGTCGGCGAGCTGCGCCGTCGCCGCGACGAACGACACGTTCCAGCCCACCCCGAGGCCGAACAGCAGGATCGCGGTCGCGAACACGCTGTCGAACCAGAGCAGCCCGATCGTCGACACGCCCATCACGGCAAGGCCGGCCGCCAGCGCGGGCGTGCGCCCGACCCGGTCGATCAGCGGGCCGACCACCAGCACGAGCGCGTACATGCCGAACACGTGCGCCCCGATGATCGGGAAGACCGAGTGCTGCTCGTGGTGGTGGTGCTCGACGACGACGTAGCCGCTCAGGTTCATCACCGACACCATCACGCCGAAGCTCGCGAGCGCGGTCAGCATCGCCGGCCGCACGCCGGGACGCGTCAGCATCTCGCGCAGCGACGCGACGGGCGGCTGCGGCCCGCCGGGCTCGTGCCCGGAGATCAGCTCGGCGATCCGCTTGGGGTCGGGCCGCACGAGCGCGACGAGACCGAGCGCGACCAGGCTGATCCCGCCCGCGGCCAGCCACGGCACCGTAAGCGCATCGGCCTCCACGTCGCGCCCGGCGAACATCGGCCCGAACACGACCGGGCCGAGCAGCGCGCCGAAGACCGAGCCGAACAGGACGTACGAGATGCCGCGCGCCCGGCGCTCGGGCGGGTAGAGGTCGCCGGCGGCGGTGCGGATCAGCAGCGCGATCCCGCTCGCGGCGCCGGTGAGCGCGAAGCCGAGGATCACGAGCGGCGTCGAGCCCAGGTTCGTCGCCAGCGCGGTGACGCTGCAGCCCCCCGCAGCCGAGAGGAACCCGGCGGCGATCACCGGCCGGCGCCCGATCCTGTCCATGGCGCGGCCCGCGGGGAGCGCGGTCAGCGCCGACGCGACGAGGAAGATCGCAGGCCCGAGGCCGAGCAGCCCCTCGACGCCGGTGACGAGCACGAACGTGAGCGAGCTCACGGCCGCCACGAGCTGGAGCACAGCCGAGTACACGGCCAGCGTCGCCGCGAGGATCAGCGTGTTGCGGCGGACCGGCAGTGATTGGGCGGTCGTCGTCGTCAGAACGCGATTGAATCAGGTGCATCGCGGGGGCCGCAGGTAACGTCCGTGTTCCCTGCGCCGGTGGCCGTCCGCCGCGAACGATACGCTGAGCGGTCGTGACCATGGACCTTGTCGTCGCTACGCCCTCCTTCCTCGACATGACGGTGGTCGGGCTCGAGGCGCTGCCCGCGCTCGGCGAGGAGCGCTTCGCCGGCGACCTGCTGCGCTCGCCGGGCGGCGGCGCGATCACCGCCGTGGCCGCGACGCGGCTCAGCCTGCGCACCGCGCTCGTCGCTCCGCTCGGCGAGGATCTGGCGGGCGAGTTCGTGCGCGGCGAGCTCGAGCACGAGGGCGTGATCGTCGCCGGGCAGCGCGCGCCGCGGACGCCGCAGACGCTCGTGCTTCCCTACGGCGACGACCGCGCGATGGTGACCGTCGACCCGGGCGTGCGCGCGCGCGCAGCCGACGTCGCAGCGCTGGAGCCCCGCGCGGTCGCGGCGAACCTCGAGCAGCTGAGCATCATTCCGGAAGGCGCGCGCGGCTACGTCACCTGCGGCGACGACGACGCGCGCGCGTTCGCGCGCCGGCTGCCGCGCGAGATCGCCCGCACGCGCGCGCTGTTCCTGGACCGCACGAACGCGCTCGCGCTGACCGGCGACGAGCGGCTCGAGGACGCCGCGATGCGGCTGGCCGGCGAGGTCGAGACGGTCGTCGTGCTGCACGGCGCGCACGGCACGCTCACCTACCAGCACGGCAGCCGCGTCGAGACGCCGGACTTCGACACCGGCGCGGCCGTCGACACGACCGGCGACCGCGACCTGATGTGCGCGGCGTTCGCGTGGGCCGATCTCGCGGGCGCCGACGCCGGCACGGCGCTCGCCTGGGCGTGCCTCTACGGGCAGCTCGCGATGACCGTGCCGACCGCCACCGGCGGCGCGGTGACGGAGGAGCGGCTGCTCCAGGAGGGCGTGGCCCGCGGCCTCGTGCCGCCCCCGCGCGCGCAGCGAACGCCCGCCTAGAGCGAAGCGGTCACCGACGGCCGGTTGCCCGCAGGGGCGAGCGAAGCGGTCACTGACGGCCGGATGCCGTCAGCCGCCATCAGACCTGCGGGGGCAACAAACCCCAACGGGGGCGGGTAACCGCACCGCGAGGTCGTCCCATCCGCACCGTCGGTCTGGTGCCTCCCTGGATGTCACGCCGACCCGCGGCGCATACCGTCCGTCCATGCTCGCCGACTCCCCTCCCCGCGCGTCGAGCGTCGCCCGAATCCTCCCCCGCTCTGGCGCCGGCGCCCAGATCGCCCTCTTCCTCATCGCCTACCTCGTCTACAGCGCGGCGCGCTGGGTGATGACTGGCGACCTCGCGACCGCGCGGGACCATGCCGTGTGGATCATCGACGTGGAGCAGCACCTCGGCGTCGCGGACGAGGCGTCGGTCCAGGACGCGCTCAGCGGGACGTGGATGATCTGGCTGCTCAACCACGCCTACATCGCGGCCCAGCTCGTCGTCGTGCCCGGCGCGCTGATCTTCCTCTACCGGCGCTCGCGGGCGGTCTACTACCGGCTGCGCAACACGATCCTCGCCACCTGGCTGATCTCGGTGCCGGTCTACGCGGCCTTCCCGGTCGCGCCGCCGCGGCTCGCCGACATGGGTCTCGTAGACACGATCTCCGAGCAGACCGGCTTCGCGATGGACTCGAACCTGACGACGGCGTTCTACAACGAGCTCGCCGCGGTGCCGAGCCTGCACGTCGGCTTCGCCCTTGCGGTCGGGATCGCCGTCGCGAGCGCCGTGCGCAACCCCATCGCGCGCCTGCTGGCGCTGCTGTGGGGACCGATCATCGGCCTCGCGGTCGTCGCGACGGGCAACCACTTCATGTTCGACATCGCCGCCGGGCTGGTGGCGAGCGCGCTGGGCTACGGCGTCGGCACCGTCGCCGCGCGGGCGAAGCGGCGCCGGCCGGCGGCTGCGAGCGCCGCCAAGCCGCTGAGGCCCTGCCTCGGCAGCGCCTGACCGCGCAGGCAGATCGCCAGCGCCAGCGCGGTGCCGACTACCGTCAGCACCGTGCTCGTGCCGACGCAGAACGCCGCCAGCCGCTCGGTCGAGACGGCGCTGCCGGTGACCGGCCCGAAGCTTGCGGCGAGCAGCGCGACGCTCGCGCCCAGCGACGCGGGCGCGAACGGGACAAGCCTGCCGCCGCCCTGAGCGAAGGCGACGAGCAGCACCGCCGCGAACGTCACGGGGAGCCCGAAGGCGGCGAGGAAGCACGCCAGCGCGCCGAGCCGGCAAGCGCGGCTCGCGAGCTGCCACGGCAGCACGGCGCGGCCGTAGGCGGCGGGAGAGCGCAACGGCGCGCAGCCGCGCGCGACGCCGGCCGCGACCCTGCGCACGGGCGCGAAGCGGCGCGCCACCACCATCAGCGCCGCAAGCACGACCAGCGCCGCGCCGGCGATCGCCGCAGTGGCGCTCGACGCGCCGAGCTCCGGACCGACGCCCGCGGCGAGCGCGATCGCGAGCAGCAACGCGCCGGCCGCGCACTCGCCCGCGCCCTCGGCCACGAGCGTGCCGGCGAGCAGCGGGCAGCCGGCCTCGGGCATCCGCCGCTTGAGCAGCAGCACGCGCAGGGCGTCGCCCCCGCGCGCGGAGACGAGGCCGCCGGCGCCCGCGCCGGCGACCCACGACGCGATCGCGTCGCGCCGCCGCGGGCCGCAGTCCGGACCTGACGCGGCGCGCACGATCGCGCACCAGCCGCGCCCGCGCGTCACTTGGTTGGCCAGGTGCAGGGCGACGCCAAGTAAGAGCCAGCCGATGGCTGCTTCCCCCATTGGACGCCGATGCTACCCGGCGCCAGGCGCTCCGACACGGAGGCTGGCCGGATCTACGAGTCGTGGATCGCTCGGCGCGCTGCCCGCGCGAGCGTCAGCCGACGGACTTGCCCAGCGCCTCCCTGCGCGGCGGCGACGGCTCGACGCGCAGGAGCCGCGCAGGCCAGCTCGGCAGCCACCAGTTCCAGCAGCCCATCAGCGCGATCGCCGCGGGCACGATCAGCGCCCGGATCACCGTCGCGTCGAGCAGGATCCCCGCCGCGAGGCCGGTGGCCATCATCTTCACGTCGGTCTCCGGCCCGGACGCCATCGACGTGAATGAGAGGAACAGGATCAGCGCGGCGCTCGTGACCAGCCGCCCGGTGCGGCCGATCCCCTGCACGACCGCCGTCTCGGTCGAGCCGGTGCGGTCGTACTCCTCGCGCATGCGGCTGAGGATGAAGACCTCGTAGTCCATCGAGAGCCCGAACAGGAACGCGAACACCATCAGCGGCATCCACGAGGGGATCGAGCCCGTCGCCTGGATGCCCCAGATCGCCTCCGAGCCGTAGCCGTGCTGCCATACGAGCACGAGCACGCCCCAGGCGGCCGCGATGCTGAGCACGTTGAGAAGGATCGCCTTGGCGGGGAGCAGCAGCGAGCGGAACGCGCGCGCGAGCAGGACGAACGTGGAGACCGCGATCAGCGCGATCATCAGCGGGAAGCTGCCGTACACGGCGTCGACGAAGTCGGCGTTGCCGGCCGGCTGGCCGCCGACCCGCACTCCGGGCCCGGCGGCGTGCGCGGCGGCGCGCACGCCCGCGAGCGTCTCCCCTCCCGCATCCGAACCGCTGTCGGGAACCGGGATCGCCTCGACCAGCGCGCTACCGCCGCGCCGCCAGGCCGCGTCGCGGGGCGCCACGGCGCCGTGGATGCCCTCGAGGCCGCGCACGCGCGCCGCGACCGCGTCCGGGTCGGCGCCGCGCTCGACGAGGATCTCGTGCGGCAGCAGCGAGCCCTCGCCGATGCCCGCGCGCTCAAGCGCGACGAGGCCCTGCCTGGCGTCGCCGCCGCGGGCGATCGTGTCCGCATCGGAGCTGCCGAGCTGGAGGTCGGTGGCCGCCAGCGCGAGCGCCAGGATCACGGCCATGCCGCCGCCCGCGGCGAGCCATCGGCGCCGCGCGACGGCCTGCGCCCAGCGCGTCCAGGCGCGGCTCGCCTTGTCGTCGGTGCGACGGTGCGGCCAGTCGAGCCGCGCGCCGAGCTTCGCCAGCACGACGGGGAGCAGCGTGATCGCCACGAGCGTCGAGACGAGCGGGATCAGCATGCCGCCGTAGCCCATCGAGCGCAGGAACGGCAGCGGCAGCGCGATCAGCGCCAGCAGCCCGATGGCGACGGTGACGCCGCTGAACACGACTGCGCGCCCGGCGGTCTCCATCGCCCGCTGCACGGCCTCGTCGCCGCTGCTCCCGTGCGCGCGCTCCTCGCGCCAGCGCGAGACGACGATCAGCGAGTAATCGATCGCGACGCCGAGCCCGATCAGCGCGATCAGGAACTGCACGATCGGCGAGACGGCGGTCACGTGCGTCAGGCCGAGCAGCAGGAGGAACGTCGTCATGATCGAGACGAACGCCATCACCAGCGGCACGACGGCCAGGAACGAGGCGAACACGAAGCCGAGCACCGCCAGCGCGCCCACCGCGCCCAGCACCGCCTCGACGAGGACGCCGGGGCCCTCGCCGCCGCCGCTGTCCTGCGCCAGCGCGTCGAGCCCCGTCAGGTGCACGGGCGCGCCCGCCACGGTCGCGCCGGCCAGCGCCGCGCGGGCCGCGCGCTCGGCGCGCGGGTTCTCGCCGAACGCGGCGCCGGGGTCGGGCCGCGGGTGAACGAGGGCGAACGTCGTGCGGCCGTCGCGGGAGAGGAACGCCGCGTCGCCGGTCGAGGCGTAGGAGGCGATCCGCGCCCCGGGCAGCGCCCGCTCGAGCCGCGCGTCGATCCGCTTCAAGTCGCGCCGCACCTCCGGCGACCGGACCGACCGCCCCTCGGGCAGCGTCACGACCGGCAGCAGCGGGGCGGCGTCGCCGCCGGTGCCGCGGTACCGCTCGGTGATCGCGACATTGGTCTCCCAGCCCTCCTTGTCCGGGACCGAGAACTCGGGCTCGAGCGCGTCCGAGGCCGGTCCGGCCGCGGCGACGCCCGCGAGCGTGAGCAGCAGCCAGGCTCCGGCGACGGTGCGCTTGTGGGACAGGACCCAGCGTGTGAGCGAGGACATCATGACCGGCGACGGTAGGCGCGCGGGGGCCCGCCGGAAACGCCCGCGCGGGTGATCGCGCGTACCCCCGGAGGGGGACGCCGGGTCCGCTTCCGGGGCGATCCGGGCGGCGCCGGACGGGCGCTACGCTCGCCGTCCAGTGCGATCGCGCAGCCTCAGCCGTAGCGAGCTCCTCCTCGACGCCGCGATCGCACTTGTCGTGTTCGCGGGGTCGCTCGCCCTGCTGGTCGCGGGCACGAACGAAGTCGGCGGCGACGTCCCGGCGGCGGCGGTGCTGCTGAGCGCGCTCGCCTCCCTGCCGCTCGCCGCGCGACGCCGCGCGCCGCTGCCCGTGTTCGTGCTGACCGCGCTCGCGAGCAGCGGCGTGTACGCGATCGGGGACCCCGTCGGCCCGCCGCTCGGCCCGACGCTCGCGCTCTACTGGGTGGCGGTCGGCGCCGAGCAGTCGCGCGCCGGCACGCGACGGACGCTCGCGCTCGTGGCGGCGATGCTCACGGTGCACCTGCTCGCGGCCGGCGACCCCGACTGGGAGATCCTCTACGGCATCCTCGTCTGGGGCGGTGCCTGGGTCGCGGGCGACCGGACGCGCCTGCGGCGCGAGCGGATCGCCGAGCTGGAGGAGCGCGCGCGGCGCGCCGAGCGCGACGCCGAGCGCGAGCGTCAGCTCGCTGCCGCGGAGGAGCGCAGCCGGATCGCGCGCGACCTGCACGACTCGGCCGGGCACGCGATCAACGTGATCCTCGTCCACGCCGGTATGGGGCGGCTGCAGGCCGAGCGCAGTCCGGACGGCGTGCGCGAGGCGTTCGCGACGATCGAGGAGGTCGCGCGCGAGACCGTCGGCGAGATCGACCAGATGGTGCGCGCACTGCGGGACGACGACGGCTCGCGCAACGGGGTCGAGCCGCCGCCGGGCCTGGCTGCGCTCGAGGCGCTCGCCGCGCGGCACCGGGCGGCCGGGCTGCGCGTGACGACCGCGATCCGCGGCGAGCGCCGCCCGCTCCCGCCCGGCGTCGACCGCGGCGCCTACCGCATCCTCCAGGAGGCGCTCACGAACGCCGCGCGCCACGGCGGCGGCAGCGCGCGGGTCGAGGTCGCGTTCGCCGGCGGCGCGCTCGAGCTCGCGGTCGACAACCCGCTCGGCGCCGGTGGTCGCGGAGGGCGCGACGACGGCGGCGGCGGGCACGGGGTCGCCGGCATGCGCGAGCGCGCGACGCTGCTCGGCGGGGAGCTGGAGGCGGGCGCCCGCGGCGACCGCTACGAGCTGCGCGCGCGGCTCCCGCTCGAGGACTGCGGATGACGCGCGTGCGGGTGCTGATCGTCGACGACGACGACCTGATGCGCGCGGGGTTGCGCGGGATCCTCGCGAGCGACGACGCGATCGAGTTGGTCGGCGAGGCCGTCGACGGGCGCGAGGCCGCCTACCGCGCCCGCCTGCTGACGCCCGACGTCGTGTTGATGGACGTGCGCATGCCCGACCTCGACGGCATCTCCGCGACGCGCGAGCTGCTCGCCGCGTTCCCGGACGTCAAGGTCGTGATCCTCACCACGTTCGAGGACGACGACTACATCTTCGGCGCGCTCAACGCCGGGGCCTCCGGCTTCCTGCTCAAGCGCACGCGGCCGGAGGAGCTGATCGCCGGCATCCACACCGTCGCCGCCGGCGACTCGCTCCTCTCGCCGTCGGTCACCAGCCGCGTGATCGAGCGGACGGCCGGCCAGCCGCAGGGCGATCCCGCTCTCAACTCGCTCCTGGACGAGCTGACCCCGCGCGAGACCGAGGTGCTGGGGCTGGTCGCGCGGGGCCGCTCGAACGCCGAGATCGCCGCCGACCTCGTGATCGAGGAGTCGACGGTCAAGACCCACTTCAAGCGCGTGCTCGTCAAGCTCGGCGTCCGCGACCGCGTCCAGGCGGTGATCTTCGCCTACGAGAGCGGTCTCGCGCGCCCCGGGTCGGCGCCGTAGACGAGCTGCCCGTTCAACTTCCAACCCTGAACCGGCAGGCGCGTTCGAACGTCTAGAAAACTGCGCTCGTCGCGCACGACCACGAAGGAGATGGAACATGACCCGCCGTAGCATCGCCGCCGCGGCCGCCGTGATCGCCGCGATCGGGATCGCCGGCGCGGCGAGCGCGGACAGCAGCAACTCCGCGAAGCCGTACAAGGCCACTCTGGCCGCCGTCAATCCCGCCGCCACCACCGCCGGCCTCGCGGCCGTCGCCGGCAAGGCGCAGCTCGTCGACGGCAAGAAGAACAACAAGGTCAACCTGCATGTGCGCAACCTCGCCGCGAGCACCACATACCTCTGGCACGTGCACGAGGGCTCCTGCGCCGCCACCGGGGCACCGGTCGCCGGCTGGACGTACCGCACGCAGGCCGGCGCGAACGGCACGCTGACCTCCGACGCATCGGGCAACGCCAACACCAAGGGCACGTCGGCCACGTTCAACGCCGATCCGGCCAAGAGCTACTCCGTGAACGTGCATGTCTCGATGGCCACGAACGGCCTCGCCGCCGGCACGATCATCGCTTGCGGTGACCTCAAGGCGACGAAGGCCGGCGGCAAGGGCCACGCCAAGAAGCCTTAGGGCGCTATGTCGTAGATCTCCTTCCACATGTCGACGTGCAGGGCGAGCAGCTGGCCGCCCTGCACGAGCTCGGCGTCCGGGATGGCCCTGTGCACCTGGGCGTCGAACAGGAACCAGCGCGGGCCGATCGTCGCGTGGGCGTCGATGATGCCCGACGACTCCTCGTCGAAGGTGAGCTGTCCGGGCTCGAGCAGGGGGTTGCCGTTAGGCAGCCTCGCGCCCCTCCATCCGAACAGCCCGGGGTCGAAGCTCGCCAGCACGCCGCGCGCGCCGTCGGCGATCCGGTAAGCGACGATGCGGGCGACGGAGACGTTGTTGCCGGGATCCTCCTGGATCAGCAGGTTGCCCTGGCCGTCGATCGCCATGTTGTCGGGCTTGTTGAGGAACGGCGCCTCGGAGCCGTCGAGGAGCAGCGTCACGGTGCCGCCGAGCTGTGGCCTCTCGATGTCGTCGAAGCTGAGCCGCCACAGCCCTCCGCCGTCGCGGCCGAAGCGCCCGGTCGGCGTGTTGGCGCCCTTGCCGCCCTCGGTCGTGAGGAAGTAGAGGTCGTTGGGGCTGGCGGGGTCCCAGTGGCCGTCCTCGATCCGGTTCAGGCCGAGGCCCTTGGCCGCGGCGTCGGCGTTGAGTGCTGCGCCGTCGTGCTGGTTCCAGTCGAGGCCGTGCACGTCGAAGCGCGCCGGCGTGCCCTTCGGGTAGGCCGCGCGGAAGTCGGCGTCGGTCTTGACGCCGGCGACGGATGCTACGGAGAGCGCGCCGTTGCTGAGCCCGGCGCGATCGAACGGCGAGCCGTCGCTCTGCTTGCGGCCGGCGTAGATCCACAGCTGGCCGGGGTCGTCGTCCTCCGTGCTCACGACCAGCGTCGTGTCCGTCAGGTTGCGCGCCGGGAGCGTGTTCTCGCGCGAGTGCAGACCGAGCCTGGGCAGCTGCGCCATCGCGCCCTCGGTCGTCAGGCCGAACGCGCGCCCGTCCATGCCGTTCTCCTCGTTGGGGAAGAACAGCTGTCCCTCGTAGCCGTTCCCGGTAGCCGCGTTGAACAGTTGTCCGGGCGCGGTGAGCGTGTTCGAGCAGAAGCGGTCGAGGATCGGCGAGAAGACCCCCGTGGGCGTCACCGAGTAGGCGCCTGTGAAGTAGTCCCAGTACTGCACGCCCGGGTCGATGAGATCGCGGCCCGCGGTCACCTCGAACGACTTGCGGTCGATCGACCATTCCGACACGAACGCGCCGCGCTGGCCGTGCCGGCGGACGACTCCCGACATGTCGTTCAGCTCGTGGTTCATCAGCAGCGTCAACCGGTTGCCGTCGTTGCGGTACGCGCCGAGGCCGTCGGGGATGCCGACCATGCGGTACTTGTCGATCATGTCGCCCACGGTCAGCAGCGACGACGTCCGCACGCCCGGCGCCACCGGAAGGACGTATGGAGGCGTCATCGTGCTGGGGCCCTTCGGGCCCTCGATGCCCGGCTGTTCTGCCGAGGCGGGCGCGGCGGCGGCCGCGACCGTGATGGCGGCGAGCGCGGCGGCGGCCGCGCGGGCCAGTCTGGGATCGCTCATGCGCCGAGCATCCGCGCCCGGGCGCCGCGCGGCACTACTCCAGCGGGGTAGCTCCGGCTACCCCACCGCCGTTACGCGTCGGCCGCCGGCGTGCAGAGCCCCGCGACCAGCCGGACGCGCTCAGCTCTTCCGCGAGCGCCTCGCGCTGCACGGCCCGCTCCCTGTCAGGGTTTGAGTCGAACGCCACTCGCTTCGGAGCACCGACATCACGACGAGCGACACGCGGCCGCGGTCGGTCACGAGCGCGTCACGGAGCACGCCCTCCTCGACGAAGCCGGCGGCCGCGTAGGCACGGCGCGCGCGGTCGTTGTGGATCATGACGTCGAGCCAGACGCGATGGCCGCTGCGGCGGTTGAGGAGGCGCTACGGGGCGCGTAAGGCACCCGCTTCGACAGGTAAGTGCGAGCGTCGCGAAGTCGCTCCATTCGCCCGATGTGGAGCCGCGCGTCGTAGTCGAGCATTGACTGCATGCTCATGACAGGTGCGGCTCACATCGACGCGGAGCGAGCCTTCACGCGGCTCGTGCGCTCGCGCAGGCGCGCGTCGCTGGCACGTAGGCTGCGACGCCGGTCCGCCGACGAGGAGCGGCTCCTCGTCTACGAGGAGCGGACGCTGGCGCGCGCGGGGCATCGCCGCAGCGGGGGATCCGGGAGATCCCGCTGGCCGCGATCCGCGGCACGCTGGAGCCGAGCAGGGCGGCGCAGTTCGACCGCTGCTTCCGGCCCGCCGCGGGCGCCCGCACCCGCTGGCAGCGGGTCTGGCTCGCCGAGCAGCGCGGGGCCCCGCTGCCGCCGATCTCGGTCGTCCCGGTCGGCGACGCGTACGCGCTGCGCGACGGCCACCACCGGGTCTCGGTCGCGAAGGCGCGCGGCGCGCTGACGATCGACGCCACCGTCGACGCGGCGCAGCCGGCATAGCGCGCGTCGCGCCGGCGATCGCCGCAGCGAGGCGGCGCCGCTTGTGCCCTGTCAGCGGGCGGCCGTCGCGGACGACGGGCGCAGCACATGCGAACCTCCGGTGACGTTGCGCCTGCTCTTCACGTACGCCGGCGGCGAGGGGCATCTCCAGCCGCTGCTGCCGCTCGCGTGCGCTGCGGCCGCCGCCGGCCACGACGTCGCCGTCAGCGGCGCCGCGGCGCTGGCGCCGGTCGTCCGGGCAGCGGGACTCCGGCATCTGCCGAGCGGACCAGACGTCGCGCCCAAGCGGGTGCCCCTGCGGGCGGCCGACATGGAGCGCGAGCGCCGTGTCCTGCACGACAGCTTCGCCGGCGCGGGCGCGCGCGAGCGCGTGCGCGATCTCGTCGCGATCTGCGGGAGCCGGCGGCCCGACGTCATCGTGCGCGACGAGACCGATTTCGGCGCCGCCGTGGTGGCGGAGCTGGTGAACGTGCGACCGGCGAGCGTGGTGGTGCTCGCGGCAGGCTCCTTCTCGACGCCGGAGCTCGTCGCGGAACCGCTGAACCGGCTGCGCGCCGAGCACGGCCTCGCTCCGGACCCCGACATGGAGATGCTCACCCGCGGGCTCGTGCTCTCGCCGTTCCCGCCCTCGTTCCGCGACCCCGCCGATCCGCTGCCGGCGGGTGCGCGCACGTTCCGGATGTCGGACACGGCGCCGGCCGTCGGAGGCGCCGGATCGCTCGTCTACGTCACGCTGGGAACGATCTTCAACACCGAGTCGGGCGACGTGTTCAAGCGCGCGCTCGACGGCGTGAGCCGGCTGCCGCTCGACGTCGTGGCGACCGTCGGGCGCACGATGGACCCGGCGGAGCTCGGGCCGGAGCGGGGCAACGTGCGCGTCGAGCGCTACGTACCCCAGGCGGAGCTCCTGCCGCACTGCGCCGCCGTCGTCTCGCACGCCGGTTCGGGCAGCGTGCTCGGCGCGCTCGAGCACGGCGTGCCGCTCGTCTGCGTACCGATCGGCGCGGACCAGCCGCTCAACGCCGCGCGCTGCACCGCGCTCGGCGTCGGCCTGGCGCTGGACGCGATCGCCTTCACGCCCGACGACGCGCGCCGGGCGGTGTCGGAAGTGGTCGGCGGCGCCCGCTACCGGGAGGCGGCCGCGCGGTTGCGCGCCGAGATCGCGGCGCAGCCGCCGGCGCGCGAGCTCGTTGCGCTGCTCGAGCGGCTCGCGCCTGGGTAGACCCAGTGTCGCGGGACCCGCAAGTCGGAAGGCGCGCCATCAGTCCGGCAGCAGGGGCATCGTGATCCCCGGATCGCGGCCGAGCAGCACGGCGCGCGTGATCGCGTCGGAGCCGAAGCGCTCGCGCACGTCGTCGACCGCGCCGTCGAGCGCGCTCGCCCGCTGCGGGTCGAACGCGAGCGCGAGCTGGACCGCGCCCTCGTCCTCGAGGTTCGACAGCGCCACGCCCAGCAGCGTCAGCCCCTGGCGCTCGATCAGCGGCATCGCGCTCGCGAGCAGCTCGCGCGCGGCTGCGAGGATCGTCTCCGTCCGCGCCGTCGCCTCGGTCATCGTGTGCGACCGCGTCGCGCGCGTGAAGTCGTCGAAGCGCAGCCGGATGACGACGGTGCGGCAGACCCGCTCCGCCCGCCGCAGGCGACGTGCCACGCGGTCGATCAGCGCGACGAGCACGGCGTCGAGCGCCGCTGGCGACCTGCGCGAGCGGCCGAGCGCGCGCTGTGCCCCGATCGAGCGTCGCCGCCGCCCGACTTGCACCCGGCGCGGATCGCGGTTGTGGGCGAGCGCGTGCAGATGGCGCCCGGCCGCGGGGCCGAGCAGGTCGACGAGCGTCTCGAGCTCCACCGCGGCCACCTGGCCGACGGTCGTCAGCCCGCGCTCGTGGAGCTTGCGCGCCGTCACCGAGCCGACGCCCCACAGTCGCTCGACCGGGAGTGGATGGAGGAACTCCCGCTCACGATCGGGCGGCACGACGAGCAGGCCGTCCGGCTTGGCCACCGCGCTGGCGACCTTGGCGAGGAACTTCGTGCGCGCGACCCCGACCGTGATCGGCAGGCCGACCCGCTCGCGCACGTCGCGCCGGAGCCGCGCCGCAATCTCCGCCGGCGACCCCGCGATCCTGCGCATCCCGCGGACGTCGAGGAACGCCTCGTCGATCGACAGCCCCTCGACCTCGGGCGACGTGTCCCGGAACACCTCGAAGACCGCCTTGCTCGCCTCTGAATACGCCGACATCCGCGGCGGCACGACGATCGCGTCGGGGCAGAGCCGCCGCGCGCGGGCCCCTCCCATGGCGCCATGCACTCCGAACGCCTTCGCCTCGTAGCTGGCCGCGAGCACGACGCCCATGCCGACGATCACCGGCCGCCCGCGCAGCCGCGGGTCGTCGCGCTGCTCGACGGACGCGAAGAACGAGTCCAGGTCGGCGTGCAGTATCGTGGCTTCCGGGGGCACGAACACATGTTCGCATCCGCGTCGGACGGTGAGCGACGCGTCAACGCCGGTCGCGTTTCGCGAACGCGCCGTCGACCGGCGTTGACGGCGATAGACGCCGTCAACGCTGCACACCCGCGCGGTTTTCGGGGCCTTGCGGCGTTGAGGGCGTACTTCGCCGTCAACGCTGCACGCCCCGCCGAAACGAGACCCGACCAGCGTTGCCGCGCTCACGCGACCCGCGGGGACGCTCAGGCTCGGATGGCGACGCGGCGGGCGGCCGGCTCGAGCGAGGCCAGCACCGCCGCACCAGCGGCGCCCAGCAGCAGCAGTCCGGCGGCGTACGGAGCCGCGGATCCGGCCGCGAGGTGCGGCGCCGCGGCCAGCGCGCCGAGCGGGAGCGCGACGAGGGCGAGCGCCGGGTAACGCGCCTCCTCGCGGGTGTTGCGCAGCGCTGCCCAGCCGGCGAGCACTGCCAGCATCGCGATCCAGGACCCCGCGAACCGTCCGCCGAGCGGCGGCAGGTCGATCGGGCTCGCTCCGCTCAGCGAGCCGGGGTCGAGCCAGAGCGCGGCCGCGAGCGGTGCGAGCAGGGCGGCGACGGCCGCGAGCAGCGCGCGCGCCGCCGGGGGCGGCGGCGCTCCCGGTCGCTGGTCGTGCGAGCGCCGCGCGGCGAGCATTGCCATGATCGCGCTGAAGAGCGCGAACAGCACGATCCACGCCCAGGCCTGGAGCCGGCCGAAGTCGAACACGTCCAGGTGCGCGAGCGTGATCGCGAAGACGGATGACGAGAGCACCGCCGCGGCGACGACGAGGCCGCGCACCTCGCGCCACGGCGCTCGCAGCGCCGCGGCGTAGACCGCGGCCGAGCCGACGTAGACGCCGCCGGCGAACGCCGCGAGCGGCGGGGGCGCGAGCTCCCAGGCGAAGAACCGGCCGGTCGCGCCCGGCACGGCGATCAGGGCCGCGCCTACGAGCCCGGCGGCGAGCGCGAGCACCAGGAACGCCGCCCGCCGCACGAGCTCGGCCGGCGACGTGTCGCGACCGAGCGCGAGCCAGAGTCCGACACAGGCGATCCAGAGCGAGTGCAGGCCGAACGCGACGAACGCCGCGACGCGGACGCCGTCGCCTCCGGTCGCTGCCGTGAGCGGCCCGAACAGCAGCGCCGGCGCGATCGCGTACGCCGCGACGGCGAGCACGCGCGGCAGCGCGCCGGACCGCAGCGCGGCGGCCGCCGTGCCGAACAGGAACACCGCCATGAAGGCGCCCGCGGCCAGCCGTGCGCCGTCGAAGAACGCGAACAGCGACTCGACCCGATCGCCGGCGATGCCGTCCGAGTCCGCGACCAGCGCCGACGCGGCGGCGAGCGCCGCAGCCGCCAGCGCCGCCGCGAGGAGCGCGCCGCCGAGCGCGACGCGAGGAGCGGCGAGCCGCGCGCGGCCGCCGGCGCTCGCGCGCACGGAGCCCGCGGCGATGCGGCACAGCCCGAGCGCGAACGCGCAGTAGAAGACCAGCGACGTCGCTCCTGCGAGCCAGGTGACCAGCTGGAGCGCGTGGTCCGCGTATGCGTCTCGGATCCGGGCGGCGCCCGCGCCCGCCGGCGGCGCCTCGAGCGCGCCCATGTTCTCGATCGCGGCGGCGACGACGTAGCCGAGGCCGGCTGCTCCGGTCAGGACGCGCGAATCGGGCACATCACTGCGACGCCCGCGGTGCGGCGCTCATTCCCGTCGGCGCCGGGCTGAGCCGAGGGCGCGAGCGCTCAGGCGCACGCCGACGTAGAGCGAGAGCAGCGCCGCCGTCAGTGCCAGCTCGCCCGGCGCGATGCGCCGCGGCGCGGCGACGCGCACGAGCGTCGCCCGCGATCCGCCGGGAGGGGCACCAGCCGCGCGGGGCGTGGGCGACGGCGCGAAGCGGAGCGCGGGCGACATCTCGTACCTCCTCGGAGCGCTTCCGACGCGGCTCACGCTACGAGCTCGCCGACCCGCCGCTGTGACGTTTCTGTGACGTGCAGGCTCGCGGCCGGGTCAGGCGCCGGGCTCGCCGGACCCCGGCGCCGGTCCGGGGCTGCTCACGTCGTACGCCCACAGCAGCGGACCCGACTCGCCGTTCGACGCGAGCGTCAGCGTCCCCGCCCAGGCGGCCTCCGTCCCCTCCGGAACCACGATCGCGATCGTCCAGTCGGCGCCCGCGCGCCCCACGACCACGGCGGGCGGCAGCGTCGGGGCCGCGGCGGCCTCGAGCGCCTCCTGCGGCGGCACGTGGTGCTGCCTCCACGGCAGCGCGTCCTTCGCGAAGCGGTCCGGGTCGCGCCACGGGCCCTGCTTCCACGGTCCCCGAGGGCTGCCTCCGCCGACCACCGGCTTCGGCTTTGTGCTCCCCCAGAAACCGGGCCAGCCGACCCAGACCGGCGCGCCGGTCCTGATCGGCTGGACCTCCGGCTCGCGCCGCACGCCGCCGCCGTCGGCGAAGTCGTCGAGCACGTCGAAGGAGAAGGGCCCGCGCTTCTTGCCGCGCCAGCGGCCGGCCTTCGGGTAGGTCGCGTGCGACGCGCGGCCGACGTACACGACCCACTTGCCCACTTCCGTGCGGTCGACCTCGTCCCAGGCGATCCGGTGCGCGTAGTCGTGCGCGGCGAGCACCGCGACGTCGGGCTTCGGATCGGCGGCGCCGACCTGGTCGGAGGGGATCCCGACCTGCACCATCTCCCAGTCGCCCTGGTGCAGCCCCGCGCCGAGCAGTCCCTCCGCGCCCGAGATGCCGGGTATGCCCTTGGCGCTGTGGAAGTAGAAGAGCCAGTACTGCAGCCACAGCCCGCCGCCGCTGCGCGGGGCGACGCGGCCGTAGACCACGTCGGAGATCGCTTCCTCCATGTGCCTCCGGCGCGCGTCCGCCACCGGCTCCGGGCCGGCGTCGAGCCGGTCGCCGTCCTGCACCGGCTGCCCGTTGAGGTACCGGCCCGCGCGCAGGAACTCGAGCGTGAGGTCGCCGCCGGCGTCGGCGATGAGGGTCCCGTCCGAGCGCAGCAGGCGCGTCCGATACGCGGTCATCGGCCCGCCGTCGAAGCGGTTCTCGACGAAGCTCGCGGCCGAGTCCGCGAAGTAGCGCTCGCGGCTGTCGTACCTGATCAGCGGGCGGAGCGCGGTCAGCAGCGCCCCGTGGTCGTCGTTGAGCCGCTGCTCGTCGACCGCAGCGACCGCCTCGGCCCCGCCGTCGGAAGCCGCGAGCGCCGCGAGGATGGTGTCGCGCACCGCCGGGGCCGCGAGGTACTCGCGGATCCCGTGGTGGTTGGCGCTCGAGTTCGTGACCATGACGTCCGTGCAGCGCTCCGGCGGCGCGTACTCGGGCCGGATGTCGTGGTCGAGCGCGACGACGTCGCGGAAGTCCGACGCGTTCAGCCACGCCTTCACCCCGGCGGGGACCTCGAGCGGTCCCGTGACGAGGTCCTGGATCTCCTGCACGGCGAGCGGCGATCCGACCGTGACGAACAGCGGTATCTCGAACCGGCGGCTCGCGTCCTCGCGCAGGACGTCGTACGCGATGATCGTGCCGAGGCTGTGCGCGACGACGACGAGCGGCTCGTCGATGCCCGCCAGCGCCTCGCGCACGACTGCGCGCATGCGCTCCGCGTAGCCGCGGAAGAAGTACGCGTGCACGTCCTGGAACGTGACCTTGACGAGCTGCTCGAAGATGCGCGTCCGGACCGACCGCGGCAGCGGCAGCGCCTCGGTCGCGGCGGCCGCCGCCTCCAGCTCCTCGCCGTTGATCACCGCCTCCGCCCTGTAGCCCATGCCGAGCGCGTAGCCCTCCAGCTCGGCCGGCGCCGCTGCCGCGACCGCCTCCGCCGCGGGCTCCAGCGCGGCCTGCTGGGCCTCGTCGAACTCCGGGTCGGGCAGCGGCCGCGGGTGCAGCAGCGGCGCCCAGTACGCCATTCGCGAGTCCGAGCCGGCGTCGCGGCCGAACAGCGCCAGGTCCCACTGCCGCTTGAGCAGCTCCTCGCGCACCTTGTTGCCGTTCCCGTGGACGTAGACGACGATCACGGATCACCTCCCGTTTCCGGCGAGCCTATCCCGAGACCCGCGGATGCCGCCACGCGGCGCTCAGCGCCGCTTGCCGACACGCTCGGTCTCGCCGCGCAGGCCCACGCAGCCGATGCAGCCGACGCAGTCGACGCAGTCGATGCACGCGATGCAGGCTGCGCAGCGAGCGCAGCGGACGCACGCGATCGTCGCTGCGCACGCCACGAGCCCGGCGCTGAGCAGCGTCAGCGCGCTGAACGCCACACCCGCGCTGCCGGCGGTCGCCGCGCTGCCGGCGACGGCGACGCTGCCCGCGGTTGCCGCGCTCCCGGCGACCGCGGCGCTGGCGAACGTCGCCGCACTCCCCGCGACCGCGGCGCTGCTCGCCGTCGCCGCGCTGCCCGCGACGGCGACGCTGCGCGACGTCGCGATGCTGCCCGCGGCCGCGTGGCTGTTCGTGCGTTCGGCTGTCAACCCGCGTCATCGTCGCACGCCCGGCGCGCCGACGCGGTCGCCGCATGGGGGCCGCGGTCTCGAGATCGGCGCTCCGCCGGCACGGTCGCGATCGCCGGCCGGCCGACGCGATCGTCGCGATCGCCGGACGACCCGCTACGTCGCGGGAAGCGTGCTCTCGAGCTCGATCACGCCGGCGCCCAGCGACACCGCGCGGAACCCGAGCCGGCGCAGGACCGAGCGCGCGGGGCCGTTGTCGTCGAACGTCGTCGCGGTCAGCCGTGCGATGCCGTTGGCCGACGCGCGGCGCACCAGCATGGAGCCGAGGATCCTGCCGATGCCCTGCCCCTGCCACGCGTCGAGCACCGTGATCGCGACGTCCGCCGTCCCGCTCTCACCGGGCGGCGTCGCGTAGCGGGCGACCGCGACGAGCGAGCCGTCGCTCGGATCGAAGGCCGCGATCGCCTCGTGGGCGCGGTGGTCGACGTCCGTCAGGTAGCTCAGCTCGGCCGCGCTCAGGCGCGGCTTCGCGCCGAGGAAGCGCTGCCACCGAGAGCGCTCGGAGAGCTTCTCGAACGCGTCAGCCAGCAGCGCCCGATCGGCCTTCGCGATCGGGCGGACGTCGAGCGCGATGCCGACATCGGTCAGGACCGTCTCCATGCAGCCGTCGCTCGCCATCGCGAATGAGACGCTGCGCGCGCACGGCGAATTCCTTCAACGGCCGACCTCGGCCCGCGCCACGGGCGCGACGCGCTCGCGCTCGCCCGCCCGCGCGTGGCGGGAGGAGAGCCCGTGGATGTAGCCGGCGACCAGTCCGCGCTTCGCGCGCCGGCGCCGCGAGCGATCCTGGCGAATCGCCGCAAGCTCCTCCTGAACCTTCCGCTCCGACATCCTGCCTCCTTGTACGATGAACGTCGTACCCTATCAGAAGTACGATGATCGTCGAACAACGACCGATCCCGCATCCTGGCAGCGACGAGCTCGAGCTCGCCGCCGTGCTGCACGCGCTGAGCGATCCGATGCGGCTCCGGATCGTGGCCGCGCTCGCCCGCGGCGGCGACCGGACGTGCGGCAGCATCGCCCTACCCGTGACGAAGTCGACCTGCACGCACCACTTCAAGGTCCTGCGCGAGGCCGGCGTCATCCACCAGCGGGCGGCGGGGACCACGCGGATCAACACGCTGCGCCGCGAAGACCTCGACACCCGCTTCCCGGGCCTGCTCGACACCGTCCTCGACGCCGCTCAGCGGTCGATCAGCGTGTAGGCGAGCCCCGTCGCCGCCGCGTACACGGCGTGGTGGAAGGCGTCGATCGCGATCTCCTCCTTCGGCCAGAACACCACCGGCGGTGCGATCTCCAGCACCGGCAGGGTCACCTGCGCGGCACCGTAGATCGCGGCGCCGTGGGCCGCGGTCGCGGCGCGCGGAGCCAGGCCGGCGACGGCGAGCAGGCCGCGCGCGACGCCCCAGCCGGTGCCGTAGCCCCAGTGCGAGAGGTCGTTGAAGCGCGCCTGCGCGAGCGGGCCGTCGAACTCCTTGATGCCGAGGACCTTCGCGGTGGCGCGCGCCGGTGCGCTGCTGGCCGCGCGCCCGCGCAGGCGCGCCTCCAGCGTGCTGGAAACGGTCATCGCCGCCGTGCCGAGGAAACCGGCCACCAGCCCCTTGCCGATGCCGGAAGGGATCTCGCTCAGTCGATTCATGACGCCTCCTGCAGCTGGAGCTCGCGCTTGCCGTCGATCCGCGCGGCGCCGAGCCGGTCGATCAGGTGGTCGCCGACGCGCAGCGCGTTCGCCATCGCGGTCAGCGCCGGGTTCACCGCGCTCGACGAGGGGAAGAAGCTCGTGTCGACGACGTAGAGGTTGTCGAGGTCGTGGGCCTTGCAGTTCACGTCCAGGACGGAGTCGGCGGGGTCGCTCCCGAAACGCACCGTGCCGCAGTTGTGCGCGATGCCCGCGAGCGGGATCTGCTGGTCGAGCACCGACCAGCGCGGGATCACCGTCGCGTGGCACTGCATCGGCCCGAGCAGCTGCTTGAGCTTGCCGAGCAGCCGCTTGTGCGGCGCGAGGTTGTAGTAGGTCTTGGCGAGGTGGATGTCGCCGTTGCGGTCGACGGTCACGCGGTTGTCCGGGTGCGGCAGGTCCTCGGTCGTGATCCAGAAGTCGATCGCGTGCTTGGCCATGTAGTCGAGCGCCAGCCCCGGCGCGAACCAGGGCGCGCCCGCGCGCAGGATGTTGCGGTCGGACTTGCCGAGCATCTGGATGTGGCCGAGCGGCATCTCGGAGTCCGGCGCGCCCCAGTAGTAGTCGTTGATCCCGAGCGTCTTCTGGAACTTGGTCGGGTTCGGCGACTGCGAGAGCGCGATCACGCCGGAGTTGATGTGCGCCATGTAGTTGCGCCCGACCTGGCCGGACGAGTTGGCGACCTCGGAGCGCAGCAGCAGCGCCGCCGAGTTCGCGGCGCCGCACGACACCACGACGACGTCGGCCGTATGCGTCTCACCGTTCTCCTCCACCACGCCGGTGATCGAGCGGCCGTCGCTGAGCAGCCGCTCGACCTTGGCGCGCGTCTTCAGCGTGACGTTCGGGTGCTTGATCGCCGGCCGCACGCACAGGACGTGCGCGTCGGCCTTGCCGTCGGTCAGGCACGGGAAGCCGTCGAAGCGGTCGCAGCGCACGCAGCGGCCGTTCTCCGGGTCGGACTCGTCGAGGTCGACGCCGACCGGCAGGTGGAACGGGCGATGCCCGGCGGCGGCGAGGTCGTCGTGCAGCTGCTGGATGCGCGGCTCGTGCGAGACGGCGGGGTACGGATACGGGCCGGACGCGGGCGGCTCGGTCGGATCCTCGCCGCGCTCGCCGTGGACGAGGTAGAGCCGCTCGGCCTCGGTGTAGTAGGGCTCGAGGTCGGTGTAGGAGATCGGCCACGCAGGCGAGACGCCGCCGTAGTGCTGGACGCGGTCGAAGTCGCGCTCGCGCAGCCGGAACAGGATCGCGCCGTAGACCTTCGTGTTGCCGCCGACGTAGTACTGCGCGTGCGGCCGGAACGGCTGGCCGTCCTTGTCGTACCAGCGCTCCTCGGTGACGTAGCGCTCCTTGCCGAAGACCTCCTGGCTGTCCCAGTTCTCCGGCTCGCGCGGCATGTAGCCGCCGCGCTCGAGCAGCAGGATCCGCTTGCCCGTCGGCGCGAGCCGGTGTGCGAGCGTGCCGCCGCCCGCGCCGGTGCCGATGATGATCACGTCGTAGTGCTCCATGGGTGCGACTCCGAGTCAGACGAGGGCGATGGGCGAGGTCCAGGCGCCGGTGGCGCCGCGCAGCTTCGCGTGGGTGAGGACGAGGGCGAACTCGCGCACCCCGGCGGCCGCGAGCTCCGAGGTGTCGAGGTTCTCGACGACGAACACGCCATGGCGCACATTGAGGATCTGCGGCACCTCGAACGGGCGGTCCGGGTCCTCCGCCGGCACCGGGCCGTAGCTCCAGGTGTCGCAGCCGGTCAGCGCGACGCCGCGCTCGACGAGCCACTCGGCGACCGCGTAGCCGGGACCTGGCTCGCCGCCCAGGTAGGCATCGGGCTCGTCCCAGCGCGCGCCCCAGCCGGTGTGGAAGAGGACGGCGTCGCCAGGCGACGGTTCGATCCCGGCGAGCCGATCGGTGCCGACCACGTCGCCGGCTTCGAGCGGCGCCGCGTCGACGAGCCAGCCGCGCGTGACGATCTGCGGCACCGTCTCGACGCCGAGGTGCTTGACGCCCGCGGTCCCGGCAAGGTCGGCGACGCTCCAGCCGTTGTAGCCGCGGTCGCCGATCTGGAGGTGGCTGAGCGCGTCGAGGTGGGTGCCGAGCTGCTGCGTGCCCGCGACCTGCTCGGTGATCCAGTTGACCCGGTTCTCCCCCAGGCCGCCGCCGTTGCCGTGGTGCGCGGTGGTCACGAGCGTCTGCCGGAAGTAGCGCCCGGGGAACACCGGCACGCTCTCGTCGAGCACGCGCCCGAGGTCGAACAGCCGGCCCTCGCGGACGAGCCCGAGCGCGTCGGTGCGCTTGGCCTCGTCGACGTGGACCAGCATGCCGATTTCGTCGCTCACTCCGACGACCATGGGGTGAGGAAGCTCGGGAACAGCGTCAGGCCGCCGTCGACGAAGATCGTCTGGCCCGTGATGTAGGCCGCGAGATCGCTGGCGAGGAAGGCCGCGACGCCGGCCATCTCGTCGGCCTCGCCGGCGCGCCGCATCGGGATGTGCTCCTCGACCTGCGCGCGCTTGACCGGGTCGTCGACCCAGGCGCGGTTGATCGGCGTCACCGTCGCGCCCGGTCCGATCCCGTTGACGCGGATCCGGCGGCCGGCGAACTCGAGCGCGAGCGTGCGCGTCAGGTTCTGCATCCCGCCCTTGCTCGTGGAGTAGCCGAGGTAGCCGGGCTTCGGGATCAGCTGATGGACGCTCGAGACGTTCACGATCGAACCCGGCTTGTCCTGCGCGAGGAAGTGGCGGATCGCCTCGCGCGCGGACATGAACGAGCCGCGCAGGTTGACCCCGAGCACGCGGTCGAAGTCGCGGCTGGAGAGCTCGTCGCTCGGGCGCGAGATCTGGATGCCGGCGTTGTTGATCAGGATGTCGATCCCGCCGAGGCCGTCGATCGCGTCGCCGACCATGCGCACGACGTCGTCCTCGCTCGAGACGTCGCCCTGCACAAGCACGTCGCGGACGCCCTCCTGCTGGACGCGGCGGACGCAGGCGTGGACCTGCTCCTCGGTGTCGTGCGCCTCCTCGGGCTGCGTCAGGTAGTTGATCGCGACGTTCGCGCCGTGCTCGGCGAAGCGGACGGCGATCGCCTGCCCGATGCCGGAGCTGCCGCCGGTGACGAGCACGTTCTTGCCCGCGATGCCGGGCATCGGGTCTCTGCGGGTGGCTGGTGCGGGGTGGGCCATGGGGTTCCTTTGCTTCAGACGGTTGCCTGGGTCTGAGTCTCGATACCGGCGCGGGCGTTACCGCCTCTCAGCGCCACGAGTCCCGCGAGCGGGAACAGCAGCACCGAGAGAAGGCCAGCGCCGATCAGCGCGGCGCTCTCCGCCGCGTCGACGAGCCCGAGCTCGACGCCGATCGTGGAGGCGGCGACGATGAACGGGAGCGAAGTCGCTTGCAGGACTCCCGCGACGACCGTGCGGCGGGTGTCGAGGACGCGGGTGTAGATCAGGGCCGGCAGGCCGCGTACGGCCAGCAGCGCGACGAGGAAGATCGGGACCATCGCCACCGCTTCCGTCGAGGCGGTCAGCGCGTCGAGGTCGAAGCGGACGCCCGTGGTGACGAAGAAGACCGGGATGAAGAAGCCGAAGCCGATCGCCTCGAGCTTCCGCCGGAAGTCGGGGTGCGTCATGACCTCGTCGCGGTCGACGAGGCCGAGCACGGCGCCGGCGATGAACGTGCCGAGGATCACCTCGAGTCCCAGCTCCTCCGCGATCGCGGCGAAGCCGACGAACAGGACGAGCGCGGCGCGGACCCGGATCTGCGCGGTCGTGTCCTGGAGGCGCAGCAGGTCGGCGCGGATCCGCATCGAGTGCTCGGCGCCGCGCACGACGCCGAAGACGACCGCGGCCAGAACGAACAGCGAGCCGAGCAGCAGCAGCGTCGAGCCGGTCCCGCCCTCGCCGGAGAAGAAGATCGAGAGCAGGATGATCGCGCCGAAGTCGGCGACCGACGCGGCTGCCACGATCAGCTGCCCGAACGTCGAGTCGATCTCCCCGGCGTCCTTGAGCACCGGGATGAGGACGCCGAGCGAGGTCGCGCAGAGGATGATCGCGATCAGGAGGGGAGTCTCGACGAGGCCGCCGGCCCGCAGGCCGAATGCGACGAGCAGCGCGATCGCGAACGACGCCGCGAATCCAAGCCCGGTCAGGCGCAGGATCCTTCCCCTGAGCATCTCGAACTCGATCTCGAGGCCGGCGAGGAAGAGGACGAACGCAAGCCCGACGAGGGCGATGACCTCCAGCGACTGGTCGATGTCCGCGAGCCCGAGCACGTCGGGGCCGACGACGATGCCGGCGACGATCTCGAGCACGACCGACGGCAGGCGGAGGCTCGGGCGCAGGCCGAGCAGGAACGGCGCGGCGAACGCGACCGCGACGACGACGAGGAGGTTGTCGAAGGCGGGCATCAGCTGTTCTCCAGCCGTGCCGAGCCGAAGAGGGCGCTGAACGCGCGGCACCAGATCCGGACGGCCTGCGGGTCGAGCCGCTGCGGCAGGTCGTACTGCTGATCGCCCCTGTTGCCCTTGAGGGCGCCGAGGTCGACGTCGCCGGGATCGACGCGCACGCGCAGGTCCGGGCCGGCCGAGGTCTCGAAGCCGGTGAGCGTGAGGACGCGGCGGCCGTTCGCGAGCTCGACGACGCGCGCCGTGCCGGTCGTCGCATGCTCGGCCGAGACGAACGTGCCGCGGGCCTGCTCGACGTTGCGCTTGCGCTGGGGATCGGGCGCTGCCGGGAGGGCGCTTGCCGGCATGCCGGTTGCGACGACCTCGTGGACGGTCTTGTCGCGGAGGGTCGTCGCGGCCAGATAGCCGCCCGTCGCGGTGGCGGCGATCAGGTAGCCGGCGAGGATCGGAAGGCCCGTCGAACGGCCGGCCTTGAGGGAGCCGATCGAGGCGGCTCCGGCGCTGATGAACCACGCGCCGGTCAGCGCCATCGAGGCGCGGAAGTCGTCTGTGATCGCGCCGCCGGCGATCCAGACGCCCAGCACGGTGGTGCTTGCGGCGGCTGTCGCGAGGCCGAGCGCGCGCAGGACTCCGTATGAACGGCGCTTTGAGGGAGCGGGGGCGATCGCTGTCATGGCCGTGCTGTCCTCGCGGGCGCCTCGCCGTTACGCGAACGTCCATCTTGCCCGCGTATAGCCCGTGAAGATGGACGTTCGCGTAACGCGCGGCCGTCTCGGGCGACTGGCCGGCATGACTACCGCCCTCGCTCACGCGCTCGAGCTCGTCACGCTCCACGATCCGGTCGCGAACGTGTCGGCGACGTTCGCGCCCGGCGCCGGGATGGTCTGCTGCTCGCTCGAGCACGAGGGCGAGGAGCTGCTTGCGCAGAACGAGGGGCTCGAGGCCTACGCGCGGACGGGCGCGACGATGGGCATCCCGCTCTTGCACCCGTGGGCGAACCGGCTCGGCGCCTGGTCGTACGAGGCGCTCGGCCGCTCGGTCGACCTGCGCGCGGCCGCGGCGATCGTGCCCGTCGAGGAGCACGGGCTCCCGATCCACGGGACGCTGCCGCGCCGCTGGCGCGTGCTCGCCTCGGGCTGGCGGCTCGCAGCCGAGCTGGGCGACGGCGCGAGCGCCGCCTTCCCGTTCCCGCACAGGGTGCGGATCGAGGCCGAGCTGCGCTCCGCCACGCTCCGCATCCGGACCTCCATCGTCCCCACAGGCGTGCAGGCCGTCCCGGTCACGTTCGGGTTCCACCCGTACCTCGTGCTGCCGGGCGTGCCGCGCGCCTCGTGGTGGATCGAGCTGCCGGTACGCTGCCGGCTCGTGACGGATCGGCGGCTGGTCCCGGCCGGGCCGCCCGAGCGTGTCGAGCCCTACGCGGGACCGCTGGGCGATCGCATGTACGACGACGGCTTCGACCACCTCGAGCAGCCCGCGGCGTTCGCCGTCGAGGGCGGCGGCCGCCGGATCGAGGTCGCGTTCGAGCACGGCTACGACGTTGCGCAGGTGTACGCGCCTGGGGACCGCGACGTCGTCTGCTTCGAGCCGATGACGGCGCCGGCGAACGCGCTCGCCGGCGGCGCCTTCCGGCTTGCGCCGCACGCGGCGACGTTCGCCGTCCGCGTGTCCTGATCGCGCCGACGGCCGTCCTGATACACACCCGAGGATGCGGATCCTCGTCACGGGCAGCTCAGGCCACCTGGGCGAGGCGCTGATGCGCGTGCTGCGGGCCGACGGGCGCGACGTGCTCGGGCTCGACGTGCTCGAATCGCCGTACACCGACATCGTCGGCTCCGTGGCGGACGCCGGCGTCGTCAGGCGCGCCGTCGACGGCACCGACGCGATCGTCCACACGGCGACGCTGCACAAGCCGCACGTCGACTCGCACGGCCGCCACGAGTTCGTCGCCACGAACGTGACGGGCACGCTCACGCTGCTCGAGGCGGCGGTGCACGCCGGCGTCGGGCGCTTCGTGTTCACGAGCACGACCAGTGCGTTCGGGCGCGCGCTCGTCCCGGCGCCCGGCGAGCCGGCTGCCTGGATCGACGAGGACGTCACGCCGATCCCGCGCAACGTGTACGGCGTCACCAAGACTGCGGCGGAGGACCTCTGCGAGCTCGTCCACCGCGATCACGGCCTGCCGTGCCTGATCCTGCGCACTTCGCGCTTCTTCCCCGAGGGCGATGACCGCGACGACGTCCGCGACGCCTACGACGATGCGAACGTCAAGGTCAACGAGCTGCTCTACCGGCGCGCCGACATCGAGGACGTCGTCGACGCCCACCGGCGCGCGCTCGAGCGCGCGCCCGAGATCGGCTTCGGCCGCTACGTCGTGAGCGCGACGCCGCCGTTCACGCGCGCCGACCTGGGCGAGCTGCGCGCGGACGCGCCGGCGGTCGTGCGGCGCCTGTTCCCGGGCTACGAGGCCGTCTACGACGAACGCGGCTGGCGCATGTTCGCGAGCATCGACCGCGTGTACGACAACGCGCGTGCGCGGCGCGAGCTCGGCTGGTCGCCGCGCTACGACTTCGGGCACGCGCTGGAGCGGCTCCGCGCCGGCGAGGAGCCGCGGAGCGACCTGGCGCGAGCGATCGGCGCCAAGGGCTACCACGCGATCCCCGAAGCGCGACGGTCCCTCTCGAGCTGAACGCCGGCATCCGCCGGCTGCTCGGCCGGGTCGACCACGTAGTCGTAGGCCTCGCGGCACGCGCGACTATCACGCGTCGAGCACCACGTCGCCCTCCGGTCGGGCGCAGCACAGCAGGGCGCTGCCCGCGGGCGGCGGCTCGAGCGGCTCCGGGCCGTGGCGCACGGCGCCGTCGAGCACGCCGGTGCGGCAACTGTGGCAGCTGCCGATCCGGCACCCCGCGGCCGCCGGCACGCCGCTGGCCTCCGCGAGGTCTAGCAGCGTGGCGTGGCGCCCGTCCCAGGTGGCGTCGATCCAGGAGCGCGAGAAAGCGACGGCCGCGCCGCTCGCCGCGTTCGTCGACGCAGCACCGCTCGTCGCTCCGCTGCGGGCGGTCCGAGCGCCGCCGGCGCTCGTCGGCCCGCCGAAGCGCTCGCTGCGGACCAGCTCGCTCGCCACGCCGGCCGCGCGCAGGCCCGCCGTCAGCTCGTCGAGGAACGCGGACGGGCCGCAGAGGTAGTGCTCGGCGGCGATCGGCACGCCGAGGTCGGCCAGCGCCCCGGCGGTCAGCCGGCCGGTCGCGTCGTAGTCGCGGCCGAGCCGGTCGCGCGGATGCGGTCGGCTGTAGCGCACGTGCAGCCGACCGTTCGGCAGCCGCGCGATCAGCTCCCGCACCTCCTCGCGGAACGGGTGCTCGCCGCCGTCGCGCGCGCCGTGCAGCCACCACACCTCGCGCGTGCTGCGCTGGGCCGCGAGCGCGTGCAGCATGGCGAGCACCGGCGTCGCCCCGACGCCCGCGCTCAGCAGGACGACCGGGCGGCGGCTCGCCCGGTCGAGCACGAACGTCCCGTGCGGGCCGGACAGCTCGACGACGTCGCCGGCCGCGACCGCGGCGTGCAGGCGACCGCTGACGACGCCCTCGCGCTTGACGCTGATCCGGTGGCGGCGCCGGTCCGGCGCGGCGGAGAGCGAGTAGCTGCGCAGCAGCCGGCCGGCTCCGGGCACGTCGACGGCGACGGTCACGAACTGGCCCGGCGCGAACGGCACGAGCCGCTTGCCGTCGACGGGCTCGAGCGCGAACGACGTGACGGCGGCGCTCTCCGGGGTGACCTGCGTGACGCGGAAGCGGCGGAACGCGGCGGCCGGCGGCGCCGGCGGCGGCAGCACGCGCATCGTGAACAGGAACACGATCGGCGCGCCGGTCGCGAGTAGGAGGACGCGCATCCACGGCTCTGCGGCGTCGGTGCCGGCGCCGAGGGTGTGCGCGACCGAGAGGAGGTAGACCAGGATCGTCGCCCGGTGGAGCTTGCGCCACAGCGCCGGCCCGATGCGGTGCCGGATCCAGTAGCTCAGCCCGAGCGCCGCACCCAGCCAGCCGCCGATCACTCCGAGCCCGGTCCACAGCGGCTCGTGGTCGATGACGAACGGCACGGCGATGCCGGTCAGGCCGGGTGAGAGAAAGCGGTCGCCGAGCAGCGTGATCCCGTGCACGGCGATCGCGATCAGGCCGACGAGCGCGGTCTGCTGGTGGACGGCCGTGAGCACCCGGGCGAGCCGCGGAGTGCGCGAGACGCGCCCGGCCATCGCGAGTCCGACGCCGACGGAGAGCGTGATGCAGAGCAGCGCGGCGATTCCGGCCGCGCGCGACGCGAGCCACCAGGCGTGCTCGGCGGGGTCCGGTCGAGTCATGCCGCTCGGCTCCAGGGGCGCGCACCGGCGGGCAGCGACGAGGTCGGCCCGCGCTCGATGCCGCCGCGCAGCCGCCCGACCGGCGCGACCACGCCGCCGTCGCCGGCGCCCTCGAACGCAACCTGACCGACCGGCGCAAGCGCGCTGCAGTCGCCGGCGCCCTCGAGCGCCACCTGACCGACCGGCGCAAGCGCGCCGCCGTCGACCGGCAGCGGCCCGACGGGCTCGACCTCGCCCCGCGCATGGATCATCACGCCGCCGTGGCGCGCGAGGAGCCGGCGGGCGCGCTCAGGGCCAGAGAGGAGCGCGGCCTTGCTCAGCGTCTCCGCCTCCAGCGTCGTCGGGGCGAGCGCCGTCACGGCCAGCAGCCCGGTCCATGCCGGACGGCCGGTCGCGGGTCCAGCAGATGGTGCGCGATTGCGCCCTCCTCGGTCCACCAGGAGCGGCGCACGATGCTCGAAGTCGCCGCTGCGCCGCTGGCGAGCCGCAGCCGAGCGGCGGGCGGCCCGTCGAACGGGTGCGCGACGTGCACCTCGCACGCTCCGCCGACGCGGACGTCGCCGCCGGCATCGACGACCCAGGAGCGAGCCGAGCCGAGCATGCTCGCGACGCGGTCGGCGACGTGGGCCCTTCCCCGAGCCGCCGAGGTCGAGGCGGAACCCCGGCGGGCGCTCGATCGTGCCCCGCAGATCGTCGACGCGGACGTGCCGCCAGCGAGCCGCCGGGTGCGGCCGCGCCGGCCGGCCGGCATGTGACGAGTTCGTCTCGGCTGGCGAGATCAACTCGTCACGCGCGAGCGAGCGCCGGTACCCGGCGGCCTCGAGCGCGTCGAGCAGGCACGGATCGACGAGACCGCCGCTGCGCTCGGCCGCCCCGAGCGCAGCTCGCACGGCGTCGCGAAGCTGCCGCGACGCGGGAACGACCGCGCGCGGGTCGGCGTTGAGCGCGCACAGCTCCGAATCCGGGCGGAAGCGCGAAGCGCACGCCTCGAAGTCGTGGATCGCGTCGCGGGCGCGGACGACCAGGCCGCGCGCGTCCGGCGCGACGATCGCGATGCGGATGGTGCTGCCGAGCGCGCCGAACGACTCGTCGACGCGGGTGACAGGGATGCGGACCTTCATCACGAGGCCTGCGTCGTCGCGGAAGCGGGCGGCGCCGGTTCCGGCGCCGGCGCCGGGCGAGGGGCGGGAGCGGTCGGCGCCGACCCGCCGGGGGCCTCCTCGACGATCCGCCGCACGATCAGGCGCCGGACGATCACCGGGCGAGCGTTCGCCGCTTCCGCCTTGGAGCCGGCGCCGATCGCCGGATCCGCGCCGGCGCGCATCTGCAACGCCAGGAACACGAGCGCGACGCAGAACAGCGCGCCGGCCGCGGTCACGACCGGGAAGCTGCCGAGCCGCTCACTCATGATCGCCGCCGTGTTCGTCGAAGTCGCCGTCGTCGCCGCCGCGGCCGCCGTCATCGAACTCGTCGTCGCCGCCCCGGCCGCGACCGTGACCACGTTCGTCGCCGCCGTGATCGTCGAACTCGTCGTCTCCGCCCCGGCCGCGACCGTGACCGCCGTCATCGCCGCCGTGATCGTCGAACTCGTCGTCTCCGCCCCGGCCGCGACCGTGACCGCCGTCATCGCCGCCGTGGCCGTGATCGTCGAACCCGTCGCCTCCTCCACGGCCTGGGCCGCGCAAGGCGCCGCCATGACTCGACGCGGGCGCCGGCGCCGCTGCCGCGGCCGGCGCCGCTGTGGGAGCCGCGGCCGACACAGCCCCGGCCCGCACGCGCACCGTGCGGCGGACGGCCTCCGTCCGTATCTCCGGCTTGGCCGCGGCCGCCGTCGCGGCCGGCTCCTTCTCGGCGCTGCCGGCACCGAGGGCGAGCGCGGCCAGCGTGACGCCCGCTGCGATGCGTGTCCTCTTCAGCAACATGGCCGGGCAGGCTGGCCCGCGGCCGCCAGAGCCACCTCGAAGCCCCGGTCAAGCCTTGGCAAAACCACGCCCGGACCGGGAACCGGTGGGTACATTCGATCGCGATGGCGACCCGCATCCTGATCGTCGAGGACGAGGCCTCGATCGCCGAGCCGTTCGCACGGCTGCTCCGCCGCGAGGGCTTCGAGACGACCGTCGCGCGCACCGCCGCGGAGGCGCTCGAGGCCGCGCGACGGACCGACCCGCAGCTCGTCCTCCTGGACCTCGCGCTCCCCGACGGCGACGGCCGCGACGGTGCCGCGTGTCGCGCAGCGAGCGCGACGTCCCCGTGGTCATGGTCACCGCGCGCGGGACGGAGACCGACCGCGTCGTCGGCCTGGAGCTCGGTGCGGACGACTACGTGGTCAAGCCGTTCTCGGGCGCCGAGGTCGTCGCGCGCATCCGCGCCGTGCTGCGGCGAGCGAACAAGCACGAAGCCCCCGCGGAGCCGATTCGGGTGCACGAGCTCGACGTCGATGTCGCGGCGCGCCGCGCCGTGCTCGCCGGCCGCGAGCTGGAGCTCAGCCGCAAGGAGTTCGACCT
>Ga0126312_10000121_pt1 | contig 35168 bp, 33 predicted proteins | sample Plot104A_FD_92537 | JGI IMG/M metagenome (GOLD analysis project Ga0126312, IMG submission 92537) | Serpentine soil microbial communities from UC McLaughlin Reserve, CA, USA - Plot104A | ecosystem: Environmental > Terrestrial > Soil > Grasslands | place: USA: UC McLaughlin Reserve, Lake County... | reverse complement strand
TGCGGACGCTGTCTGACTCCGGGCGCGACTTCACACAGTTCATGCGCGACCTCACCTCCCACCTCCGCCACCTGCTGGTGGTTCAGGTGACGGGCGAGTTGCCCGAGAGCTTCTCGGTCACGGCCGCCTACCCGGACCGGGTCGTCGCTCAGGCCGACCGCATCGCCCAGGGCGAGGTGGTGCGTGCGGTCGAGTTCCTCGGCGCCGGCGTGGCCGCGGTCAAGGAGGGCTCCGACCCGCGCATTCAGCTCGAGCTCGCGCTGCTCAAGTCCACCCAGCCCCAGGCCGACCTGTCGCTCCAGGCGCTCATGTACCGGATAGAGCAGCTCGAGAGGAGGCTCGGCGCGGCGGCGGAGGCGCCCCCGGAGCCGGCGGCCGCGCCGCGGACCTCGCCGTCGGGTCGCGGGGGCGGAACCGGCCCCAGCGCCGCGGCCGCACAGGCCCTGGCGAAAGAGCCGGATCCGCAGGCCGAGGCCTCGCCGGCCCCAGAGCTCGAGCACGTGCAGCAGATCTGGCCCGCCGTGGCCGACGCCGTCCGCGAGCGCAACGGGATGCTCGGCGCTCTACTCGGTCAGGCCCGGCCGATCGCTCTGGAGGGCGACCTGCTCAAGGTCGCCTTCGCGGAGGACGCCACCTTCGGCAAGAAGAAGGCGGAGGCGAACCGGGAGCTCGTGGTCGAGGCGCTCAAGGGCATTACGGGCCGCGGCCTCAATGTCGCTTACGAGCTGAGCGCGACAGCGGCTCAGGGGCCGGCCCTGCTGAGCGAGGACGAGCTGCTCGAACGGCTACGGTCAGAGTTCGGAGCCACAGAAGTCCTCGACGAGGAGACCGAGTAGAACCATGCCCCAGCAACCGAACCTCAACCAGATGATGAAGCAGGTCCAGCAGATGCAGGCCGAGATGGCCAAGGCCCAGGAGGAGCTCAAGAGCGCCACCGTCGAGGCCAGCGCCGGAGGCGGGATGGTCACCGTGAAGATGAGCGGCGAGCTGCAGCTGCTCGACCTCACGATCGACCCGGAGGCGGTCGACCCCGAGGACGTCGAGCTCCTCCAGGACATGGTCCAGGCGGCCGTGAACGAGGCGATCCGCTCGGCGCAGGAGCTGGCCGCCTCGAAGATGGGTCAGGCCACCGGCGGGCTCGGAGGCAACCTGGGCGACCTCGGGTTGCCGGGCCTCTAGCGCGGCCGTAGCATCGACAGCATGAGCGCCCGCCTGGTCCGCGGGGCGTGTCCCCACGACTGTCCGGACACCTGTGCCATGCACGTGACCGTCGAGGATGGCCGTGCGAGCAAGGTGGCGGGCGATCCCGCCCACCCGATCACCGTCGGCTTCCTCTGCGGGAAGGTGTCCAACTACCTGGACCGGGTGTACGCGGACGATCGCATCCTGCATCCCCTGATCAGGGCCGGGGCGAAGGGGGCCGCGGAGTTCCGCCGGGCGAGCTGGGACGAGGCGCTCGATCTCACCGCCCGGCGGCTCGAGGGCCGAGGCGAGTCGATCCTCCCCTACAGCTACGCGGGCACCCAGGGGCTGATCCAGGGGAACTCGATGAGCGCCCGCGTGATGAACGCGCTCGGCGCCAGCAACCTCGAGCGCACGATCTGCGCCACCGCCGGGTTGGCCGGCACCGGGATGGCCCACGGGACCTCGCCGGAGGTCGACCCCGAGGAGTGGCCGCACGCGCGCTACCTCCTGATCTGGGGCTGGAACCCCATGTCCACGGCGCCTCACCTCTGGCGCAAGCTGCTCGACGCCCGCAAGGCGGGCGCCAAGCTCGTGGTCGTCGATCCCTTCCGGAGCCGCAGCGCGCGTGCGGCGGACGAGCATCTCCGGCCGCTCCCCGGCACCGACGCGGCCCTCGGGCTCGGGATGATGCGAGCCGTCGTTGACGCCGGCCTCCAGGACGACGACTGGTGCCGGGCGTACGCCGAGGGGTACGACGAGCTGCTGGCGGAGCTGCAGGACTGGTCGATCGAGAGGGCGGCAGACTTGAGCGGCGTCGAGGCGGCGACGATCGCGCGCGTCGGCCGGGAGTTCGCCGAGACCCAGCCCGCCCTGCTTCGCCTCGGGGTCGGAGCCCAGCGCCACATGGGCGCGCCGACCGCGTACAAGACGCTCGCGAGCCTGCCCGCCCTTGTCGGCGCCTGGCGCCACCGAGGCGGCGGCTGCTCCTACATCCCGACGGCGACCGCCGGGGTTGTCAGCTCGGTGCCGCTCCAGCGCGTCGACCTCCGCCCGCACGACGTGCGCACCATCAACATGTCGCAGGTCGGCGATGCGCTGACCGACCTCGAGCCGCCCGTCGAGGCGCTCGTGGTCTGGAACTCCAACCCCGCGTCCATTGCCCCGGAGCAGGGCAAGGTGCTGGCCGGCCTGAGGCGCGACGACCTGTTCACGGTCGTCCTCGAGCAGTTCATGACCGACACGGCCACGCACGCCGACGTAGTGCTCCCCGCCACGACTCACTTGGAGCACCTCGACGTGGTCTTCTCCTGGGGCCATCACTACCTGACCTGGAACGAGCCGGCCATCGAGCCGCTGGGGGAGGCCAGGCCGAACACCGAGATCTTCCGCCTGCTGGCGGCGCGGCTCGGCCTCGACGACCCCTGCTTCCAGGATTCCGATGAAGACCTCGTCGACCAGCTCCTCGCCGGCGCGCGGGACGGCGTCTCCCTCGACGGGCTGCGTGAGCGCGGCTGGGTGAAGCTCGACCTGGGCCAGGGGCCGACCCCGCATGCCGAGGGCGGCTTCGGCACCAGGTCCGGCGCGATGAAGCTGAGCACCGAGTACGAGCCTCCGCTGGAGGTGGCCGACGAGGCGCTCGGCGCGAGATTCCCGCTCGCGCTCATCACCCCCAAGACCCACCTCTTCCTCAACTCGACCTTCGCCAACCAGAAGCGTCAGCACTCGGCCCAGCCGCGGCCGGAGGTGGTGGTCCATCCGGACGACGCGGGCAGCCGCGGCATTGCGGACGGGACCGACGTTCGCGTCTTCAACGAGCGCGGCGACTTCAGGTGCGTCGCCCGCGTCTCGGACGACGCCACGCGCGGGGTGTTGGTGGCGCCGATGGGCTGGTGGAACGCCGACTACCCGAGCGGACGGGCGGCCCAGGCAACCACCAGGCAGGCCCTGACCAAGGCGGGCAACGCGCCGACCTTCAACGACAACCGGGTCGAGCTCGAGTCCGCCTGACCCGAAGCTAGGCTGAGGGGTCCGCGTGTTTGCCCCTCCCGTAAACAGGCTGGTCGGCGAGCTGGCCAAACTGCCCGGAATCGGGCAGCGCACGGCGCAGCGGCTCGCCTTCCACATCCTCAGCACCTCCGACGAGAACGCGTTGCCGCTCGCGGACGCGATCCGCGACGTCAAGGAGCAGGTGGGGCAGTGCGAGGTGTGCTTCAACCTCGCGGTGGAGTCGACCTGCCGCATCTGCCAGGACGAGCGCCGTGAGCGCGCCTTGATCTGCGTCGTCGAGCAGCCGAGCGACGTGATCCCGATCGAGCGCACCGGCGAGTTCCACGGCCGCTACCACGTGCTCGGCGGCGCGCTCTCGCCGATCGACGGGGTCGACCCGGAGGACCTCCACATCCGCGAGCTGCTCGACCGCGTCACGGGAAACGGCGTCCGGGAGCTGGTGGTCGCCACCAACGCGACCACCACCGGGGAGGCCACTGCGCTCTACCTCGCGGACGCCGTCCGCGACCGCGCGCCCGACGTCGCCGTCACCAGGCTGGCCAGCGGCCTGCCGGTGGGCTCCGACCTCGAGTACGCCGACGAGGTGACCCTGGGCAACGCCCTGCGCGGCCGCCGCACCCTCTAGCGCAGGCTCTCGGCCGCGCCTACGCCACGCGTGAGTCAGGCGGCGTCACTCGGAAGACGCACGACGCTCAGCCAGAAGTCCTCGATCGCCCTGACGACCGCCACGAACTGGTCGATGTCCACCGGCTTCGTGAGTAGGCGTTCACGTGCTGGTCGTACGCCGCCAGCACGTCTCGCTCGGCGGCCGACGTCGTCAGCACCACCACCGGGATCCGCTTCAGGTCGTCGTCCTGCTTCAGCTCGCGCAGGACCTCACGCCCATCCTTCCTCGGCAGGTTGAGGTCGAGCAGGATCAGATCGGGGCGCGCGTGGTCCGCGTACGGCTCCTCGCGGCGCACGCGCTCCATGGCCTCCTCCCCGTCGCGGGCCACCGACAACCGGTTCAGCACCTTGGCGTCCCTGAGCGCCTCCTCTGTGAGGACGATGTCGCCCTCGCTGTCCTCGACGAGGAGGATCTCGATCGGGCTGAGCGCTGGGGAAGGCTGGGAAGCGGGGACCACGTCTGCGTCGAGGCGCTCCCGCGGACGAGTCTAAACGGGACGTCCAGGGAAAGCGCCCCGTGCGATTTGGAAAAAGTGGGTGTACGGTCGATACCGACTCGTGCGCTTCGACTCGGCCGACCCGGCGGGCAGGACGCTACGCGCCCTGTTCGCGGGCGCCGTGGCGCTGGTGGTCCTGCTGCTCGGCTTCTTCGCCTACTCGCTCGCGCACTCACAGGGGCAGCAGCGCGAGGACCTCGAGAAGCGCTTTCGCGACCGTGCCGACATCTCCGCCGCGGTGACGGACGCGATCTTCGCGTCGGCCGGCTCCCAGAGCCAGCTCCAGAACGCGGCCAAGTTCGGCGGGTCGACGATCAACCCGATGACGCTCGTGCGGACGGCCCGCCAGTCGCAGTCGCCATACGCGGAGATCATCGGGAGCGACGGCAAGCTCCTGGCCGCCACTCGGAGGGCGCCGAAGCGGTCGCCGGCCGCGCGGCCCTACGTGGCCAGGGCCGTGCGTACGAACCGGCTGCAGGTCTCCGACCAGCTCCGTGGCCCGAAGGGCAGCCCCGTATTCGAGACGGCCACCCCGTTCCCGACGGCTCACGGCACGCGGGTGCTCCTCGCCGCCAACGACGCGAGGCTCCTCTCGCAGTTCCTCAACGGCTTTCTCGAGCAGGTGCCGAACGTCGCCGCGGCGACGTCGTATGTGCTCGACTCGAACGGGATGGTCGTCGCCACGACGTCGAAGGGCGTCCCGTCCGGCTCCACGCTGCCGGACCGCGATCTCGCCTCCGCCCTGACTGAGCACCGGAGTGGCTCCTACGGCGACGACCGCTACTTTGCGTCGGCCCGCTTGCTGAGCTCACCCTGGGTGGTTGCCCTCAGCGCGGCCAAGGACGACCTCTACGCGACTGTCAACGGCAGTGAGCGCACGATCCCGTGGCTCATCTTCGCGGCGTTCGCCCTGGTGGCGATCGCCGGGCTGGTCCTTCTCCGGCGGGTCCTGGTCACGAATGCCCGCCTTCAGCGCGCAGAGATCAGCCGCGTTCACGCGCTCGAGATCAACGACAACGTGGTCCAGCGACTCGTCGTCGCCAAGCTCGCCCTCGACCGCGGCGCCACGGAGACGAGCCGGGAGAAGCTCGCCGAGACCCTTCAGGAGACTCAGCAGCTCGTGACGAGCATGCTCGAGGAGAAGGAGATCTTTCCCGGCGTGCTGCGGCGGTCGGGGGCCGCTCCGACGGACCAGGCACCGGCGGCCCGGCGCCCGGCGGGGCGGCGATGAAAGAGCTCCGGCCGATTCGTGTCTACCTCGTCGATGACGTCGAGGAGCTGCGGCTGCTCGTGCGGATAGCCCTGGAGGAGGATCCCTCGATAGAGGTCGTCGGCGAGGCCGCGAACGGCCGTCTAGGGGTCGCGGGCGTCGAGGAGACCCAGCCCGACGTGGTCCTGCTCGACCTTTCGATGCCCGACATGGACGGGCTCGAGGCGATCCCGCTGATGCGCGAGCGGGCGCCGAGCGCGCGTCTGGTGGTGCTGTCCGGTCACGAGGCCGGCCGGGTGAGCCTCGAGGCGCTGGACCAGGGTGCCATGCGCTACCTCAACAAGGCCGCGGACTTCGACGCGATCCGCTCCGCGATCCACGAGGTTGCGGAGATGGAGCCGCCGTTCACCGACGAGCGCTTCAGCATCGTCCACCGGATGTGGGCCGCCTATCTCAACGGAATGGTCGACGCGGTCCTCGCCGAGCTGGACCCCGACGTCGTCTGGCACCCCACCCCCGGCGGCCGCGAGCTCCGCACGTCGGAGCAGGCCCGGACGTGCCTGCACGAGGCCTGGTCCTCGGGAAGGACGATGGGACCGCGCGCATACGGAGTCGAGCCGAGCGGCAGCGGTCTGATCGTCAACGGAACTCTCGAGATGCCGCAGGCCGAGGGCCGGACGGAGACCCCGGCCTACTGGGCCTTCTGCTTCCGAGGGGCGAAGGTGGCCCTCGCGATAGGCGTCGCGCGCCGCGAGGAGGCAGAGCAGGTCCTTCGCGAGCGCTGCGCCGCCTAGTCGCGGTCCGGGATCGTGAAGCGGAAGGCGGTGCCGCCCTCGGCCCGCGGCTCACACCAGATCCGCCCGCCGTGACGCTCCACGACGCGCTTGCAGATCGGCAGGCCGATGCCGGTGCCGCCGTACTCGTCGCGAGCGTGGAGCCGCTGGAACATCCGGAATATGCGGTCGGTGTGGTCGAGCGAGATGCCGATCCCGTTGTCCTCCACGGAGAAGCCCCAGCCGTCGGCGGTCCTCGAGGCCGATACCTCCACCCACGGCGAGCCGTTGTCGTTGAACTTCAGGCCGTTCGAGATCAGGTTCTGGAACACCTGCCGCAGGGCCCCCCGGTCGGCATCGACGACGGGAAGGTCGCCGATCTCCACGCTGCCTCCCGACTCGTCGATCGCGCCCGCCAGGAGCGCCACGGCGCCCTGGACGACCTCGCCCACGTTCACCGGCTGCCGCTGTAGCTCGGCGCGACCCGCCCGCGAATAGGCGAGCAGGTCGTCGATGAGCGCCTGCATCCGCTCGACGCCGCCGACGACAAAGCCGATGAAGCGATCCGCGTCGTCGTCGAGCTCGCCCTTGTAGCGGCGCTCCAGCAGCTGTACGAAGCCGGCGATGCTTCGCAACGGCTCCTGGAGGTCGTGCGAGGCCACGTAGGCGAACTGCTCGAGCTCGGCGTTCTGGCGCTCCAGCTCCTCCTGGGCCCGCTTGAGCGAACCGACGTCACGCGACACCGAGGAGGCGCCGATGATCGTTCCGTTGGCGTCCCGAAGCGGGCTCGTGGTGACCCACACCGCGACGCGACGACCGTCCTTGCGCAGACGGGTGGTCTCGTAGCGCTCCATAGGGTGGCCCTCGAGGACGCGCGTGAGGACGGTCCACTCCTCGGCCGCCTTGTCGCGCGGGATGAGCATTGAGATCGGGCTCCCGAGCGCCTCCTCGGTCGGGTACCCGTAAAGCCGCTCAGCCCCCTGGTTCCACTCCGTGATCAAGCCGTCGCGGTCCTTGGCGATGATCGCGTCCTCGGACTGCTCGACGATCGCCGCGAGCCGCCGCTCGCTCACCTCGGCCTGGCGCTGGGCCGTCACGTCCTGGGCGGTGCCGGCCATCCGGACCGGCCGGCCATGGTCGTCCAGGGTCACCTCTCCGTGCGCATGCAAGACGAGCACCTCACCGTCAGGGCGGACGACCCTGTGATCGAACTCGAACGAGTCGCCCGTCTCATACGCCTTGGCGATCACGGCCTCCACCCGCTCGCGGTCATCCGGATGGACCCGGTCCAGAAACGCCTGGTAGCTCACCTCGAAGCTCTCAGGGGGCGTCCCGTAAAGCCTGTGGAGCTGCTCGGACCAGCTGACGTCGTCGGTCGGGATCTCCCACTCCCAGGACCCGAGCCCGGCCATCTCCTGCGACCGATTGAGGCCCACCTGGCTTTTCCGAAGTTCCTGCTGTGCCCGCTTCAGCTCGCTGACGTCGATGGCGGCGCCGGTGATCCCGACCACCGTGCCGTCGGGGTCGCGGAGCGGGTTGACCGTAACGTCGAAGTAGACCGGCTGGTCGCCGTTCCGGTACTCCGCCTCGATCCGCCTTCCCCGACCCGTCCGGAGGACCTCCTTCTTGACCTCGGCGACACGGTCGACCGAGGCGGTGGAGGAGAGCTCGGCATCGGTCCTGCCGAGGACCTCGGCCGCGTCGAGGCCGAGCGCCGGGTTGTGGATCCACGTGTAGCGGAGGTCGCGGTCCTGTTGCCAGACCACGACGGGCGAGCCCTCGATCGCTGCGCGGAAGTGCGCCTCACTCTCGCGCACCCTGGTCTCGGCCCCCCGCAGGCGCTCCGAGTAGAGCCCGAGCACGAAGCCGAGGAGGTAGAACGTCAAGGCGCGCGAGACGTAGCCGGCCACGTTCGAGTGGACCTCGCCGGCCGCGTCGCCGATGGCGTAGACGATCATGCCCACGGTGGCCCCCACGAGGCCGCCGCGGACCCCGAGCCCGATCGCGAGCAGTGAGACGGGAATGTCGTAGAGGAGCGGAAAGCCGAATCCCGGCGTGCGCACCGTGAGCTTCAGCGCCAGGATCGCCGCGAAGAGTCCCGCCGAGATAACGATCACGGCGCGCGGGCTCGGCATGCGAGTGCCGCTGCTCACCGCGGCGGCAACCGTACGACGCTGAGCCAGAACGCCTCGAGGATCCTCACGCACTCCACGAATTCGTCGAGGTCGGCGGGTTTCCTGATGTAGGCGTTCGCCTGGTTCGCGTAGGCGGCGGCCACGTCCTCGTCCGCGGGAGACGCCGAGAGGATCACCACGGGGATGTGCCTGAGCCTCGCATCGGACTTGATCTCGGCGAGCACCTCGCGGCCGTCCTTCCCCGGGAGGTTGAGGTCCAGCAGGACGAGATCCGGTCGCCGGGCGCCGCGCAGGAACGCGAGGCCCGCTTCGCCGTCGCGGACGACATGGAGGGTGCTGCGGACCTTGGCCTCCCGCAGCACCTCGCGGGTGAGCTCGGCATCCGTCGGGCTGTCCTCGACCAGGAGGATGCTGATCAGCCCCGTCCTCGGTGTCGTGTCGCTGTCGCCGGGTACGAGAGAGTCCATCTCGGGGGCCAGCGCGTCCCGCGAGGCGGGAGTATGCCAGGGGCCGACCACCCTGTGGCACCATTGGCCCGACGGCAGGGGACTGGCCAACCCATGAATCAATCGTCCGACTCGCCCGCCCTGCGCCTGCTCGCCGTCGAGGACGACCCCTCCTACGGCGCTCTGCTGCGTGAGCTGCTGGCAGCCGAGGACCCGCGCGTCGAGGTCGCCTCGGTAACCAGCCTGCGCGACGCCATAGACCTTCTGGGGCGACGGGGCGCCGACTGCCTGCTTCTCGACCTGTCCCTGCCCGACGCGGCAGGACTGGCGGGGCTCGAGCGCCTAGCCAGGGCGTTTCCGGCGCTGCCGATCGTGGTGCTGACGAACACCGACGAGGAGTCGACGGCGCTGGCCGCCGTCGCGCAGGGCGCCGAGGACTTTCTCGCCAAGCGCCGGGCGGACGGCGCGACCATCCTCCGCGCGGTTCGCTACGCCCGCGGCCGAAAGTCCGTGGAGGCCGACCTCCGCCGTACCGGCGCCCAGTTGGCCGCGGCCGAGGAGCTCGCACAGCTCGGAAGCTGGGAGTGGGACCTGGAGACGCACACCGTGCGGCCGTCGCGCACGCTCTGCAGGATCTATGGCCTTGACGAGGAGCGCTTCGACGGTGACTTCGAGCGGCTCATGAGCTGCGTCCACCCGGAGGACCGGCCGTCCTTGGAGGCGGCGATCACGCAGGCGCTCGGGGGCGACGGCGGCCGCTTCGAATCCGAGTACCGCGTGGTCCGCCCAAGCGGCGAGGAGCGGTTGATCCAGGCGGTCGCCCAGGTTCGCCGTGACGGCGCGGGGCGCCCCGCGACGATCCTCGGGATTGCTCAGGACGTGACCGAGCGGGCGCGGGCCCACGCGACGGTCGAGGTGCTGCAGCGGAGCCTCCTTCCGCGCAGCCTGCCCGAGATCCCGGGGGCCGAGCTGGGAGCCTGCTATCGCCCAGCCGGGGCCGGCAACCGCGTCGGGGGGGACTTCTATGACGTCTTCCCGGCCGGCGATGGCAGCTGGATCCTGCTGATCGGCGACGTGGCGGGCAAGGGCCCCGAAGCGGCCGCGCTCAGCGCTCTGGCCCGCTACACCGTCCGCGCCGACGCCCGGCGCGAGCCAGACCCGGGCAGACTGCTCGAGCTGCTCAACGAGGCCTTGGTCCGTGAGGGGCAGCGCTTCTGCACCGCGGCCTGCGCTCGCCTGGACCTGCGTGACGGCGTCCGCAGCCTGACCACGGCGGTGGCCGGCCACCCGCCGCCGTTGCGCGTCCGCGACGGCCGCGCCGGCGTCCTCCTCAGCGCGGGCACGTTGCTGGGCTGCTACCCAAGCGTCTCGATCGAGCCGCGACGCGAGAGGCTCGTGCCGGGCGACACCGTGGTCCTCTACACGGACGGTGTGACCGACGCTCAGGCACCCGAGCGAGTGCTCGAGGAGGAGGAGGTCGCCGAGCTCGCCGCGGCATCCGCCGACCTGCCGCCGGCTCAGATGGCCTCCCGGCTGGGCGCCGCGGCCATCCCCGACAGCCGCAACGCGCGCGACGACATAGCGGTGCTCGTCGCGAAGATCGCCTAAGCGGATCGACCCGTACCGCCGCTTGGCGATCAGCGCGGCGGGCTATCTTTCGACGCCATGTCCCACGCCGGCGAGACCGTGGTGATGAAGTTCGGAGGCACCTCGGTCGCCGATGCCGAGCGCGTCAAGGCCGCCGCGGGCCGGATCGTGCAGCGCAAGGAGGAGGGCAGCAACGTGGTCGCCGTGCTCTCTGCTCGGGGAAAGACCACGGACGAGCTCGTGGCGATGGCCTACGAGGTGTCCGAGAGGCCCGACCCGCGCGAGATGGACATGCTCCTCTCGACCGGCGAGCGCATCTCGTGCGCGCTGGCGGCGATGGTGATCAACGACCTCGGCCACGAGGCGATCTCGCTGACGGGCTCGCAGGCCGGCATCGTGACCGACACCTCTCACACCAAGGCGAAGATCGTCGAGGTCCGCGCCGAGCGGATCCGTCGCGGTCTCGACGATGGCAAGATCGTGCTGGTCGCGGGCTTCCAGGGCGTCTCGACGGCGGCCGACGTGACCACGCTGGGACGCGGCGGCTCCGACACCACGGCGGTGGCCCTCGCGGCGGCGCTCGGCGCCGACGTCTGCGAGATCTTCACGGACGTCGCCGGCGTTTTCAGCGCCGACCCGCGCATCGTCCCCGACGCCAGGAAGCTCGTGCAGGTGTCCTTCGAGGAGATGCTCGAGATGGCGGCGTCGGGCGCGGGGGTGCTCCAGCTTCGCTCCGTCGAGTACGCCCGCAACTACGGCATCCCGATCCACTGTCGATCGAGCTTCGACGATGGACCCGGTACCTTCGTCCTGGACGAGGACCAGACCATGGAACGCCCGCTCGTAACCGCAGTGACCCACTCGACGTCGGAGGCCCGCGTCACGCTCACGGGACTGCCCGACCGTCCCGGCATCGCTGCCGCGGTGCTCGGCGCGCTGGCCGACGCGAACGTGAACGTCGACATGATCATCCAGAACGAGCCCCAGACCGAGGGGCACAAGGCGGACATGTCGTTCACGGTGCCGCGGGCGGACCTGACCATCGCGCGCGAGGCGCTCGCGCCGATCGGCGATGGCCTCGGCTTCGGCGGCATCCAGACGGACGAGCTGATGGGGAAGGTGTCCGTCGTCGGGGCGGGGATGAAGAGCCATCCCGGCGTCGCCGCCAGGACCTTCAAGACGCTGGGCGACGCGGGCGTGAACATCGAGATGATCTCGACGTCCCCGATCAAGATCTCCTGCGTCGTGCGCGAGGAGGACGTCACCACGGCGGTGCGCGAGCTGCACCAGGCTTTCGAGCTCGGCGCCGACGCGGTCAGGCCGGAGGACGTGACGGGCGACCACCGGCCGGTGGTGAGATGAGGGTCGCGGTCGTCGGCGCCACCGGGGCCGTGGGGTCCACGATGCTCGGCGTCATGCGCGAGCGGAGCTTCCCGGCCGACGAGGTGGTGCCGTTCGCGTCCGAGCGCTCCGCCGGACGGAAGATCGACCACGGCCCGGTCGATCTGGAAGTGCAGGCGCTCTCCGATGCCGCGATTCATGGCTTCGACCTCGCGCTGTTCTCCGCCGGCTCCGGGGTGAGCGAGGAGTGGGCGCCCAGGTTCGCCGAGGCAGGCGCCGTAGTGATCGACAACTCGTCGTTCTGGCGAATGAAGGAGGACGTGCCGCTGGTGGTCGCCGAGGTCAACCCCGACGACCTGGCGCGCCATCGCGGCATCGTCGCCAACCCCAACTGCTCGACCATGCAGCTGGTCGTGGCGCTCAAGCCGATCCTCGATGCCGCCGGTCTAGAGCGGCTCATCATCTCCACCTACCAGTCCGTGTCCGGCACCGGCCAGCTGGCCGTCGAGGAGCTGCACGACCAGGCCCGCGCGGTCCTCGAGGCCGACGAGCTGCCGCCGCCGTCGGTGTATCCGCACCAGATCGCCTTCAACGTGCTCCCGCAGGTCGAGCGCTTCAAGGAGGGCGACGACTACACCACCGAGGAGCGCAAGATGATGGCCGAGACGCGCAAGATCCTCGACGCGCCCGACATCGGGATCTCCGCCACCTGCGCGCGCGTGCCCGTCTACACGGGGCACTCGGAGTCGATCAACGTGCAGACGCGCGATCCGCTGTCCCCGGAGGAATGCCGCGACATCCTCTCGGGCGCGCCCGGCGTGATCTTGGTCGACGACCCGGCCGACGCCATCTACCCCCTCGCCATCGATGCTGCCGGGCGCGATGACGTCCTCGTGGGCCGCATCCGCCGCGACCCTTCGCACGAGCGCTGCCTCAACATCTGGGTGGTCGGCGACAACCTGCGCAAGGGCGCGGCCACCAACGCGGTCCAGCTCGCCGAGCTGCTGCACGTCCGCAGCCTGCTGCCGACGGCGCGGGCGGCCTAGCTCTCGGCGGTCGCCTCGTCGTCGCCGTCGGGGGCGTCGACCACGACCGGCTCCGGCCGGCCGAGCCGGGCCAGGTCGCGCCGTGAGGAGATCCCGAGCTTGCGATAGATGTTCCGCGCGTGCGTACGCACGGTCTCGACGCCGATCGAGAGGGCGTGCGCGATCTGGGCGTTCGTGGCGCCGTCCTGGAGCAGCTCCAGGACGTCGGCCTCGCGCGGGGTGAGGAGGTCGGAGCCCTCGAGGCTGAGGCTGTCGACCCCGCCGCCTCCGGCGGCCGACCGCGGAAGCACGTGCATGCCGCGGGAGGCGAGGTGGATCGCGTTGATGATGTCGCGCGCCTCGGTCTCCTTGGAGAGACAGGCCGTGGCGCCGAAGGACAGCATCTGGTTGCACTCTGCGGCTGTGGGCCGGTTCGCGAGCACCACGATTCGCGTCTGCGGATATGCCTGATGCAGCTGGAAGACCTGGGCCGGGCTCTCGAGCGTGCCGAAGTTCACGAGGACAACGGCCGGCTCGTGGCGCTCGATTTCCCCCTCGATCTGCGCAACCGCGACGTCCGTCATCACGAGCTCGAGGTTCGGGTCCTCGGAGATCAGCTGTCTCAGGCCCACCGCCACGAGGTCCTCGAACTTGGCGGAGAGGACCTTCACGCGAGCGCTGTTGGCGGAGGCCACGGGGGGAGTGTACGCCGGAAGGGGGAGAAAGGGGGAAGGCGCACTCACCCTTCGCTCACCCGGTTTCTTCCTCCGAAGATCCCACCTCCGAGGGGAAGAAAAAACCGTCGCCCTGTCGCATCATTCCCGAACCTTCGGAAGGGAAGTCCGGAGGGAGGCAGGGACACGAAGCCTTGAGACCTTCCCACGGGCGGACTGGGGTACGCCAAGCAGCACACGAGAGCCGACCAGCCACAGGTCGGTTTTCTCGTTTCTGGCCCGGACGAGCTACTGGCTGGCGTCGCGAAGACGCGGCACCAGCTCGCCGCCGATGCGCCTGATCGAGCCGACCGGGTCGTCCCCGTCCGGCGCCAGGATCAGCGTCTCGAAGCGCTCCTCCGCGACCAGCCGAACGAGCCGATCCGCTTCCGTGCCGGCGGGGACGTTGATCAGACGGCGAATGTCGTCGGCGGCGCGCCCCGCGTTCTCGGCTGCCTCGTCGATGGCCCGGTGCCGACCGGCGATCGTCTCTTCGTCCAGATTGCCGAGGCTCGGCAGCCAGCCGTCCGCCAAACGGCCCGTCAGCCGCAGCATCCGCGGGCGGTACGCGCCAAGCCAGATTCCGATCGAATGCGGTGGAGGCGGTCCGGGCTTGACGTCGCGCAGCCCGTAGTGCTCGCCGTCGTAGGAGATCTGCTCCTCTCCCGACCACCACAGGCGGATGAGCTCGATGGCCTCCTCGAGGGCATCGACCGCCTCGCCAGGCTCTCGGGCCGGGCCGCCCATCGCGGCGATGTTCTCCCAGAAGGCGCCCGCGCCGAGGCCGAGCTCGAAGCGCCCGCCGCTGAGCACGTCGATCGAGGCGGCGGCCTTGGCGAGCATGGCCGGGGGGCGGAGAGGCAGGTTGGCCACGTCGGGCGCGAGCTTGATCCGCTCGGTGCGCGCCGCCACGTGGGCTAGCAGCGTGAACGTGTCGAGGAAGCGGCGCTGGTAGGGGTGGTCCTGGATCGCGACGAGGTCGAGCCCGGCCTCGTCGGCGGCGACCGCCTGCTCGATCGTACGCCGGGCGTCTCCGGCGAGCGGGGTTACGAAGACTCCGACCTCCGCCATACCCGCGATGCTATTGAGGTGTACCGGCACCTGAGAGTGGAGGAGCGCGGTGACGTCGCGCTGGTCCGGATCGACCGGCCGCCGGCCAACGCGATGGACCTCGAGCTTCTGGAGGAGGGCGGGCGGCTGGTAGACGAGCTCGCCTCCTCCGCCCCGGGCGCGGTGGTGATCACCGGTCGCGACGGGTTCTTCTCCGCCGGGGTCGACCTCGACGTCGCGCCGCAGCTCGATGCCGCGGGCCAGCGCGCGATGGTCACCGGGATCAACCGCCTGTTCGGGCGCTGGTACGGCTTCCCGCGGCCGCTCGTCTGTGCGGTCAACGGCCACGCCGTCGCCGGTGGCTTGATCCTGGCTCTCTGCGGCGACCACCGGGTGGGCGCCCGCCGCGGGAGGTTCGGCGTGACCGAGCTGCGGGTGGGCATTCCCTACCCCGCGGCGGCGATGCTCGTATTGAAGTCCGAGCTCACGCCAGGAGTGGCCCGGCGGCTCGTCCTCGGGGCCGGCCTGGTCGAGCCCGAGGCCGCGCTTCGGATGGGCCTGGTCGACGAGCTCCAGGACGACGGCAGCCTGCTCCAGCGCTCGCTTGACGTGGCATCCGAGCTGGCGGCTCTGCCGAGCGAGACGTATTCGCGGGTGAAGCGGCAGCTCCGGGGCGCGGCGCTCGAGCGGGTCGAACGCATCCTCGCCGGCAAGGCGGATCCCGTCGCCTCGTCCTGGGTCGGCGGCGAGGCCGCCGACGCCGCGGCCGCGATCCTCGACCGCGGCGAGCCCGGCTAAGCCGACGCTCCCGGCTCCTCCTCGGCGCTGCCCGATCGCGCCGCCGGATGTCGACTTGCCGCGCCGTCGGCAATGTCGCCGAGGCGGCGGATCAGCTCGCGCAGCTCCCCGATCAGGCGGCCGCGCTCCTCGAGGATCGCTTGTGCGTCCGCCTGGAGCTCGTTGACGTGGGCCTCCGCCGCCTCGCGGATCTCGCGAGCCTCGCGCTGGGCCGCATCGCGGACCTCGCGGGCCTCCCTGGCGGCGGCCTCCCGCACGTCCCGGGCCTCCTGAGCGGCCTCGGCCCGGAGCTTCCGGGATTCCGCCTCGGACGTCGCGCTCAGCTCCTCCGCCTCGCGCTCCGCCCGCTGGAGGCGGTCGTCGGCCTGGGAGCGGGAGCGCCGGGTGATCTCATCGGCGGTCTCGTGGGCGCGCTCGAGGATGCCCTTGGTCTCCTCCGTGACCTCCTCCAGCGCGTGCCGGATGGCCGCCTCGGGGGCCGCCGTGATCTGGAGCTCGGCGATCACCCGGTTGACCCGGTTGACGTACTCGTCCACCCCCTCGCGGTCGTAGCCGCGCATCGCCACGGAGAAGCGCACGTCCCGGAGCTCCGCGACCTCGGCGTCGGGCACGCGAGTGCGGACGCGGGCGCGCCCCGACGCTTGCTCACTTTTCCGTCGACCCTCGATGAGCGCACGCTACTACCGCGGCGCCCGAGTGCCTAAGCCGCCGCGGCGGCGGACAGCTTTCGTTGCACGTCCTTTGTCGAGACCACGTGCTTGTTCATCCCGAGCTCCTTGGGCTCGAGGCCCAGCGCGAGTCCGACCATCTGCGGCAGGTGAAGCACGGGGATGCCGAGGTCGTCGCGCTCGACGAACTTCTCGGCGTCCGGCTGCTGCATGTCCAGGTTGAGGTGGCAGAGTGGGCAGGGCGTGACGAGGCAGTCGGCGCCGGCGTCAATCGCGTCGGCGAGGTGTCGCCCGGCCTGCCGAAGCGAGGTCGTGCGTGCCATCGTGATCACCGGGAAGCCGCAGCACTTGCGAGCGCCGGCGTAGTCGACGGACTCCGCGCCCAGCGCCTCGATCAGCATGTCGAGATAGGAGTGCCGCTCCGGGTGGTCGGCGAAGCCGAGCCGGCGGGTCGGCCGGACGATGTAGCAGCCGTAGAAGGGGGCGATCCGGAGCCCCTCGAGCGGGCGGACCACCCGCTCGCGGAGGTTGTCGAGCCCGATCTCCTCCACCAGCAGCCAGAGGAGGTTCTTGTTCCACCACTCGCCCTCGCGCTCGTAGGAGAGCTGCTCGGGCGCGAGGGTGGCGTTGATCTGCTCGCGGTAGTCGCCGTCCGCGTCGAGCCGCTCCTGGCACTCGGACTGGGCGCCCTGGCAGGTCGAGCAGATGTTCATCATCCCCGCGGCGCCCTCGACACTCTGCGCCATCGCGAATGTGCGCGCGTTAAGCGTGTCGACGAGCTCCTGATTGTGCTCGGCGATCACCCCGGCGCCGCAGCAATTGGCGCGGTCAAGCTCGACCAGCTCGATGTCGAGCTTGGGCGCGACCGCCGCCATCGAGCCGTGCAGCTCCGGGGTGAAGCCGCGCGAGACGCATCCGGGCCAGTAGGCGACCTTCACTCGACACCCTCCTTGCCTACCTGCTCCTCGGGCTCGCCCTCGCCGGCCTCGCCGACGATGTAGAGGTTGAGCTCGAGACGCTCGTCCTTGGACTCGATCTGCTTGAAGATGCGTCGTACCTGGTTCTGGTCCGGCAGCTTCGGATGAGTGAGCGCCTTGCGCGGGCTGACCTTGCCCGAGACGAGGCCGCGTATCGCCGTGGGCGCCGCAGGGATCAGGTTCTTGAGGCCGTGCGGGGAGATCTGGCTCTTCAGTAGCGAGCCGTCGCCGAACGAGCGCGGCAGCAGCTGCGCCTCGTGCAGCGTGCCGTATTTCTCGATCAGGGTGGTGAAAGCCTGCTCGTGGCCGTAGCCGTTGTTGCGGTCCTTGATCTCGAAGTCGTCGGTAGCCCGGCGGCGGAGCCGCATGATCTGCGACATCGGCGCGACATCCTTGGGGCAGACCTCGATGCAGGCGAAGCAGTGGGTGCAGTCGTAGATCCCGTGGGGGTCCTCGGCCAGGTCCGCGAGCCGCTCCTCGGTGGCGCCGTCGCGCGGGTCGCCGACGAAGCGGTAGGCCTTGGCCAGGGCCGCCGGACCGATGAAGTCGGGATCGACCTCCAGCGAGAGGCAGGCGGAGACGCAGACGCCGCAGTGGATGCAGGCCATCGACTGCGTCACGTCGATCATGGCCTCGGCCGGGACGAGGTATTCGCGGTCCGGCGGCGGGCCCTCCGGCAGCAGCCACGGGACCACCCGCTGAACCTTCTTCCAATGGACCGCGTCCATGTCCACGATCAGGTCCTTGAGCACCGGCATGTTGCCCATCGGCTCGACGACCACCGCGCCGCCGTTCGAGGCCGCCGCCTCGGCGGCGGCCTCGCCGATCCGGGTGTTGCAGGCCAGCCGCGACTTGCCGTTGATCCTCACGCCGCAGGAGCCGCAGATAGCGGCCCGGCAGGAGCAGCGGATGCCGATGGAGGCGTCCTCGCGGTCCTTGGCCTGGAGGATGCCGTCGAGCACGGAGCGCTCGGGCGGCAGGTCGATGCCGAAATCCTGCCAGTACGCGGCGTCGCCGCTTTCCGGGTTGAACCTTCGAATCTTGAGCGTGTAGTCGGCCATTTCGCGTCGCTCGTCGCTAGACGCTAGTCGCTAGGAGCGGCCTCAGGACGAAGCCCTAGCGACAAGCGACGAGCGATTCAGTACTTCCTTTCTTCTGGCTCCCATTGCGTAAGCGTCACTTCCGAGTAGCTGATCTCGGGCTCCGAGCCGTTGACCGCCACGTTGATGTGCTTCAGCCAGTCATCGTCGTTGCGCTCCGGAAAGTCGGTGCGGTACTGGGCCCCGCGCGACTCCCTGCGCTCGATTGCCGACAGCACGATCGCCTCGGCGTTCTCGATCATGAACTGGAGCTCCAGGGCGGCGAGGACGTCCTGGTTGAAGATCGAGCCCTTGTCGTCGAGGGCCACGGTCTCGGCTTCCTCCTTCAGCCGGCGCACGGTCTCGAGGGCAGTGCGCAACCCGTCCTCGTCACGGAAGACCGCGCAGTACTTGTCCATCGTGGAGCCGAGCTCGGCCCTGAGCTCGGCGACTCGGCGGCCGCTGCCTTCGCGAGCTACGACCTTGGCGATGCGCTCCTCCTCGTCGCGGAGCACCGCCGTGGACGGGTCGGGCATGCCGAGCGACTTGCCGGCCCGGGCAGCATGCTCGCCTGCGCGGCGGCCGAAGACGAGGGTGTCGAGAAGCGAGTTCGCACCAAGGCGGTTACCCCCGTGCACGGACACGCACGCACATTCTCCGGCCGCGTAGAGACCGGGGATCGACGTTAGCCCGTTGGTGTCGGTCTTCACGCCCCCCATCACGTAGTGGTTGCCGGGCTTGATGTGGATCGGCTCGTTGGTGATGTCGACGCCGGCGAAGTCGCGGCCCACGTTCACGATCTCCCTCAGCGCCTCGTGGATCCGCTTGCGCGGGACGACCGTGATGTCCAGCGCCACGGTTCCGTCTTCGAAGCCCCGGCCCTCGTTGATCTCGGTCTGCTCGGCTCTCGAGACAACGTCGCGCGAGGCGAGCTCCATCTTGTTGGGGGCGTACTTCTCCATGAAGCGATCGCCCTCGGCGTTGTAGAGCTGGGCGCCCTCGCCGCGGGCGCCCTCCGTGATCAGCAGACCGAGGCCGGCGAGCGTGGTGGGGTGGTACTGGACCATCTCCATGTCCATCAGCGGAGCGCCGATCCGGTAGGCCATGGCGATCCCGTCGCCGGTGCAGATCAGGGCGTTGGTGGTGGGCGTGTAGACCTGACCGTTGCCGCCGGTGGCCAGGATCACCGTCTTGGCGGCGAACAGCTCCATGGAGCCGTCGCGGATGTTCCGGGTCACGGCACCGGCCATCCGGCCGTCTTCGTCCTGCACGAGCGCGGTGGTGAACCACTCCTCGTAGCGGTAGACCTCGTCGTGCTTCATCAGCTGCTCGTACAGGACGTGGAGGATGGCCTGGCCGGTGATGTCCGCCACGTAGTACGTGCGGGCGGCCGAGGCGCCCCCGAAGGCCCGCTTGCCTAGATGACCGGTCTCATCGCGGTGAAAGGTCACGCCGAGGTGCTCGAGCGTCAGGAGCTCGTCGGGGGCCTCCCGGCACATGATCTCGATCGCGTCCTGATCGCCGAGGTAGTCCGAGCCCTTGACCGTGTCGAAGGCGTGCGACTCCCACGAGTCCTCCGCGTCGAGGGCCGCGTTGATCCCTCCCTGCGCCGCGTTGGAGTGGGAGCGCACGGGATGGACCTTCGACAGGATGCCGATCGAACCGCCCTCTTCGGCCGCCGCGAGGGCTGCGCGCTGTCCGGCGAGTCCGGCTCCTATGACGAGGACATCGTGCTGAGGCATCTAGAGCTGAGGGCGGCCGATCCTATCCAAACGCCTCTCCGCCAATCCCGACCGCTCGCACGGCGGGAGGGCCCTCCACCACCCGGACCGGGAGCTCGGCGCCGGCCAGCCAGTCGGCCAGACGATCGGCGTCGCCGGAGACCTCGATCCAGTCGATGCCGCCGGCGTCCGCGCCCTCGCCGGGGTCCGGGATGCCGTGATCCCGGCTGATGAAGAACGGTAGGAACGGCTCGGCCATGGCCTCCTGAAGACCGGTCAGCCGGGCGCTCAGGCCCTGGCGGGAGATGGTGCTCACCTCGGTGCCCAGCCGCTCGGCCACCGGCCCGACGTCGTCGACGGCGACCGCCCATCCCGCCAGGCCGTCGCCGTCGGCGAGGCGGGCGGCCACGGCCCGACCAAGGGGCGAGCGCTGAGCCTCCTCGGGGTCGGCTATGGCAAGGAGCTCGAGATAGCCGCCACCCAGCGGCACGATCCGGTTTTGCGTGCCGAGTCCCTCGTGGCGGCCTCCACCCGCGACCCTCAGGCCATGCTCTGCCTCCAACCTGATCGCCGCCGAGTCGAGATCCTCGGTGGCCACGATGACGTGGTCGATGCGCACTACGCCGGCGTCGGACGCTCCAGCGCGCGCCGCACCTCGTCGATCGTGACGATGCCGCGCAGGGTCCCGTCGCGGTCCACCGCCATCACGGCGCCGAGCCGCTGCAGGGCATCGCGGCCGAGGAGGGCCTCGAGCGGCTGGTCGAGGCCCGCCGCCAGCCCGCCCGCGTCGTCACGGGCCATGACCGAGGCCACGGTCCGGCCCGGCCGCACCGCCTCGGGGATGCTCTCGATGGCGGCCCCGGTGACGAGGCCGACGAACCGTCCCATCCCGTCTACCACCGGGAACCACGGCCAGCGATAGCGGAGGAAGAACTCGTCGAGGGCGCGGTCGAGCGGCAGGTCCTCCGGGATCGCGACCGGGTTGGAGTCCATGACGTCCTGCACCCGGACTCCCTCGATCCGGCTGGTGATCGTGGTCTGGAGCTCGGCTGAGCGCGCCGCCTGGTTCAGGAAGAAGCCGATGAAGACGAGCCAGATCCCGCCGATGGCGTTGCCCGTCAGGAACCAGAAGGCGCCGAAGGCGATCATCGCGATCGCGAAGATGCGGCCGAGCCGAGCGGCGAAGCGGGTGGCCCGGGTCCGGTCGCCCGTCCGCCACCAGGCGATCGCGCGAGCGATCCGGCCGCCGTCGAGCGGGAAGCCCGGGATCAGGTTGAAGGCGAGGACCAGCGCGTTGATGGAGGTGAGGTAGCTCAGGACAGCCACGGCGCCCCCGAAGGCGCCGGTCTCGAAACGGGTCCCTTCGAGCACGTCGTGGCTGCTCGACAGGAGGGAGCCGATGGCGAAGCAGACGACCGCGATCAGCAGCGTCACCACGGGCCCTGCCACCGCTACGCGGAATTCGACTCCCGGCGTGTCGGTGTCCCGATCCAGCCTCGCCACGCCGCCGAACATCCAAAGGTCGATCCCCGAGATGCCGATCCCGTTCCGGATCGCGACCACCGCGTGCCCCAGCTCGTGGAGCAGGATCGAGAGGAAGAACAGCAGGGCGCTGACCACGGCGAGGACGAACGCCTTGGTGTCCTCGCCCGGGAACAGGTCCTTGAAGTAGCCCGACAGCGACCAGATGATCAGGAAGAGCACGAAGAACCAGCTCGGATCGACGCCTATGCGGATGCCGAAGACGCGAACCAGCTGGATGGAGCGGCCGCTCAACACTGTGAAAGGGATGGTGACAGGCGCGGGGTCCACCCCCGGCGACGCCTGCGCCGCGCGCCGTGGCCAGGCGCGCGGCGCTCCCGGACCCGCGCTCGTAGCGGCCGACTCCCCGTCGGTCCCGGGCGATCATGACGGTTCCGTAGTAGAACTCCCGGCCCCATGACGCACGCGGTAACGCTCATCCCCGGCGACGGGACCGGCCCCGAGATCGCCGACGCCACCTGCCGCGTGCTCGAGGCGACCGGCGTCGACTTCGAGTGGGACGAGCAGCCCGCCGGCGTCGACGTCTTCGAGGAGGAGGGCAACCCGCTGCCCGAGCGGACGCTCGAGTCGATCCGGGAGCGCGGCATCGCCCTCAAGGGCCCGACCACGACTCCCGTCGGCTCCGGGCACCGCTCGATCAACGTCGCGCTCCGGAAGGAGTTCGACCTCTACGCCTGCATCCGCCCCTGCAAGGCCTACGAGGGCGTCCGCACCCGCTTCCCCGAGACCGACATCGTGATCGTCCGCGAGAACACCGAGGACCTCTACGCGGGAATCGAGTTCGAGCAGGGCACTGACGAGGAGGCCAAGCTCGCCAGGTTCCTCGCCGACGAGCTCGACAGCCCCGTGCGCGAAGACTCCGGCATCTCAATCAAGCCGATCTCGATCTTCGGCTCCGAGCGGATCGTCAAGTCCGCGTTCGAATACGCCAAGGAGTACGGGCGGTCGAAGGTCACCGCCGCGCACAAGGCGAACATCATGAAGCACACCGACGGGCTCTTCCTCGAGGTCGCCCGCAAGGTGGCGGAGGACTATCCGGACATCGAGTTCGAGGACCGGATCATCGACAACCTCTGCAACCAGCTCGTCTCACGGCCGGAGGAGTACGACGTGATCGTGCTCCCCAACCTCTACGGCGACATCGTTTCCGACCTGGGCGCGGGAATGTGCGGCGGCCTCGGCCTGGCGCCGGGCGCCAACATCGGTGAGAAGGGCGCAACCTTCGAGGCCACCCACGGCTCGGCGCCCAAGTACAAGGGGCAGAACAAGATCAACCCGACGGCACTGATGCTCTCCGGCGTTCTCATGCTGCGACACCTGGACGAGACCGACGCGGCCGACCGCATGGAGAGGGCGATCGCCGAGGTGATCCGCGAGGGCGAGAAGGTCACCTACGACCTCAAGCCTTCACGTGATGATCCGAGTGCCGTGGGTACAAGCGAGTACGCAGACGCCGTCATAGAGGAGATGAACGCTTCATGACCCCCGCCAACGTCGTTGTGACGGGCGCGGCCGGGCAGATCGGCTACGCGCTCGTGTTCCGGATCGCGAGCGGCCAGCTGCTCGGCGAAGACACGGATGTCCGGCTCAAGCTGCTAGAGATCCCCGACGCCGTGAAGGCGGCCGAGGGCGTGGCCATGGAGCTCGACGACTGCGCCTTCCCGCTGCTCGCAGGGATCGATATCCACGATGACCCGCAGGATGCCTTCGACGGTGCCAATGTCGCGCTGCTGGTGGGGGCGCGGCCGCGCTCCAAGGGAATGGAGCGCAGCGACCTGCTGGAGGCGAACGGCGGGATCTTCGGCCCGCAGGGCAAGGCGATAAACGACCATGCCGCGGACGACGTGCGCGTCCTCGTCGTGGGCAATCCGGCCAACACCAACTGCCTGATCGCCATGAGCAACGCGCCAGACGTGCCGCGGGAGCGCTTCACCGCCATGACGCGGCTCGACCACAACCGGGCCAAGACACAACTGGCGGGGAAGGCCGGCACGACCGTGAGGGACGTGACCAACCTCGCGGTCTGGGGCAACCACTCGCCGACGATGTACCCCGACGTCTTCAACGCCAGGGTCGGCGGGCAGAGCGGCTGGGAAGCCATCGGGCAGGATCAGGACTGGCTCGAGAACGACTTCATCCCGACGGTCGGCAAGCGCGGTGCGGCGATCATCGACGCCCGGGGCTCGTCGAGCGCGGCCTCGGCGGCCAACGCCGCCATCGACCACGTGCACGACTGGTTCCACGGCACCGGCGATGAGGGCGACTGGGTCTCGATGGCGGTGCCCTCGCGCGGCGAGTACGGGGTAGAGGAGGGAGTGATCTCCTCGTTCCCGTGCACCTGCGCGAGCGGCGATTACGAGATCGTCGAGGGGCTGGAGCTGAACGAGTTCTCACAGGAGCGCCTGCGCGCGACGGTCGATGAGCTCAAGCAGGAGCGGGACACCGTTCGGCAGCTCGAGCTCGTCTGAGGCGCTCGTAGCGACTAGCGACTAGCGACGAGTGTAGGTGGGCTGTGGCGGGGGGTGGCGACCGGCTGGCTCGCGGACGCCCTTCCCGGAGCGTCCGTTAGCGGCCTGGACGCCCGCGAAGCCGCGTTGACGGAGGCCCGGCGCCGCGTCGGCGGGCCTCCTTCGCCCGGGCGACGTCTACGAGATGCCGTTCGAAGACGCGAGCTTCGATCTGGTGCGCGTGACGTGAGGGTGGTCGAGATGTTCCCCTGGCTGGCCGGCCTGGCCAGGCGCTGACTGCTCAGGCCGGGTGCCAGCCTCCGTTGCGGCGCTTGACCTTGCCCTCCTGCTCGAGTGTCGGCATTACCCGATACAGGTAGTTCGCCTTGATCTTCATGGCGTCTGCCAATTCACGGATGGTGATACCGGGTTGTGCCTTAACCAGCTCGAGTGCCTGAATAGAGCGGGTGCCACTGCCGCGTGGGCGGCCGCGGCGGCGACGTCCGGTCGTCGTCCCGCGCCGCGCTCCGCCGCGGCGCCGGGTCTGCGCCTGCCCGCCCACGCCCGCCAGGGCGCGCGACGCCTGCTCCAGCCGGTTGTACTCGTCCACCAGCGGTCGCAGCTCGCGCAAGCGGCTCTCGATCTCCTTGCGCTTCTCGTCCAGAAAATCCGTCATTTTTCTATCTCCCCATAACGGCCGTCACCGTTAATGCCTGTAACGGTTAAGCGAGCACCCGATGGAGAGTAGCGGGTTACTCGACGAGTCGCTTTAGACGGTCCAGCGTGGCGTCGACCTCCTTGCCGGTGACGCGTCTTACCGCGCCTCCCGCCATCCGGCCCAGCACTCCGCCCGGGAGGTCGTACTCGTTGCGGTACGAGAAGCGCGTGCCACCGCCGTTCGGCTCGAACTCGTAGACGACCCGGGCATGGGAGTGGACCGGGCCGCGGCCGTCCCAGACGACGCGGCGACAGGGATCGTTCTCCACGACCTTCCAGTGGACGTGAAAGCGGCGCCCGGCGAGCTTGAGGCACTGGGTCAGCTCGGACCCCTGCTCCAGGCTCCCGTCCGGAGCCTCGTCGAGCGAGTGGTGGATCGTCACCCAGTCCTTGAGCCGACGGGGGTCCATCACCAGGTCGTACACCTGCTCGGGCGGAGCCGCGATCTCGATGGTGCGCTCGACGTTCATCGCGCCGCCAGCCGCTCGCGCGACTCCCATTCGGCCAGTGCGTGCTCAACCGCCCGCTCGAACGCGCGCGGGCGGATCCCGTACAGCCTTGGCGCCTCCTCCGCGTCCCGCGGCAGCACGTCGGACTCGAGGCTCTCCATCAACGGCCGCACAAGCGCCAGTGGCTGCTCGGTGATGGCGGCGACGACGGCGCTGGCCGGCGGCGTCAGCGACCGCTTGAGGCCGACCGGCATCCGCCCGACGCCCATCAGGTCGGCGATCCGATCGATTATCTCGGCGTAGCTGACCACGTCCGGGCCCGCGACGTCCAGCGATCGCCCTGCGGCGCCTGGAACGGCTGGGGTTCGCGCCAGGAACTCGATCACGTCGCGCTCATCGATCGGCTGGGTCCGGTTGTGGCGCCAGGCCGGCATCACGAGCACCCGCATCCGCTCGACCAGCTTCACGAGGACGCGGAACGAGGACGAGCCCGCGCCGATCACGATCGACGCCCTGAGGGCGGTCGACCCGGGTACGGCGTCCCGAAGGATGCGCTCGACCTCCAGCCTGGATCGAAGATGCGCCGAGGCGCGACCGGCCGGCGCGATCCCGCCGAGGTAGACGATGCGCTCGACGCCGGCCGCCGCCGCGGCGCGGCCGAACTCCTCGGCCGCCCGCCGGTCGCGGTCGGCGAAGCCGTTGTCCGAGGCCACCTCCATCGAGTGCACGAGGTAGTAGGCGGTGGAGCAGCCTTCGAGCGAACGCTCGAGGCCGCCCGCCTCGAGGAGGTCCGCCTCCACTGGCTCGACGCCGTCGAGCGGCTCCAGCCGCGAGGCGTCGCGTGCCAGCGCGCGGACGGCGCGCCCCTCGCCGGTCAGCCGGCGCACGAGGCGTCCGCCGATGTAGCCGGTCGCTCCGGTCACGAGTTCCATACCGGCACATCCTTCCCGATCGGCGGAGAGCCAAGCCCGGGCTGTCCCCCGAGGGGAAACTTCGCCCCCCGCGAAACCCCGCAACTTGCGACGGAGAAGCTGAAAACACTGCTGTTAGCGGGATCAGGAAAACCTTCGGTTTTGCGGAAACCCGCGTGGCGGGACCGACGAAGCTGCTGCAGGATGGCCCCGTGGCCAAGAGCAAGATGAAGAAGCCCAGCTGCGAGGACTGCTTCTTCCACCAGAACATGCTCTGCGCCCTCGCCCTCGACTCCGCGTGCCCGACCTTCCGCCCGGCCGAGCGCGGCCTCGCGCCCGACCGGCAGCTCGCATTCGTTTTCCGCGCGGAGCGGACGACGGCTGCCTACGCCTTTCCGCCACCCGCGCGGGCCTGAGTCGGCCCGCCGCTAGCGGGTATCTGAATCCACGGGTAGAGTTCCCCCATGCGGGTTACAGTCCTTGGCAAATCGCCGTCCTGGCAAGACGCCGGCGGCGCCTGCTCCGGCTATCTCGTGCAGGAGGACGGCGCCACGGTGCTGATCGACTGCGGCAACGGCGTCTTCGCGAAGCTCCGGGAGCGGATCGATTACATCGACCTCGACGCGGTCGTGATTTCGCACCTCCACGCTGACCACTTCCTGGACCTCGTCCCGTATTCGTACGCGCTCACCTATGCCCCGCGCCAGCAGCGGGTTCCTGTACCGCCGTGGCGTGGAACCGACCACCCGGCGAGGCCGCGCCTGATCGCGCCGCCGGGGTCGCGAGCGACCTTCCGCCAGGTCGTCGGGGCCTGGGGAAACGACGACCTGATCGAGAACGCCTTCGAGCTCGAGGAGTACGAGGAGTCGTCGACGCCGGAGGTGGGGTCGCTGCGCTTCGAGTTCCGCTCGGTGCCGCATTTCACCGAGACGTTCGCGATACGCATCGCGTCGACCAACGGCGGCGGCAAGGTCGCCTACGGAGCCGACTCGAGCCCGAGCAAGGACCTCTGCAGGTTCGTCGAGGGCGCCGACCTGCTCGTGATCGAGGCGACGCTTCCCCGACCCGAGCGGACGGGAGTCCGCGGTCACCTCACCGCCGAGGAGGCCGGCCGGCACGCCCGCGAAGCCGGCGTCAAGCGCGTGGTGATCACCCACATCTCGGATGAACTGGACTCGAGCTGGGCCAGAACCGAGGCGTCCAAGGCGTTCGGGGGGCCGGTGCAGGTGGCGCGGGAGGGCGCCGTCTACGACGTTTGAGTCGCTGGTCGCTAGGCGCTGGGAACGGCCTAGTGGACTCCTGGCGACTAGCGACTGACGACTAGCGACGTAGCCTGGGTAACCTCGCACGCGTGAACCCTTCACGCGATCTCTTCGAGAACTTCGACCGCATGCGTCGCGAGATCGACGAGCTCTTCGGCGACGTCTTCGAGCGCTCGACCGGCCTCCGTGGTAGCGGCTTCTCGCCGTCCGTCGACGTCTTCTACCGCGACGACCCGCCCCGCGCCATCGTCAAGGCGGACCTGGCTGGGGTCGACATCGACGAGGTCGCGCTTGAGATTCGCGGCCGTCAGCTCCTGATCGCGGGCGAGCGGCGCTCGGCGGACGCCGAGGGTTGCGTCTACCAGCAGATCGAGATCGAGCACGGCGCCTTCCGCCGTCTCGTCGAGCTCGGTGCGGACGTGGTGGCCGAGGAGGCAAAGGCCAGCTACGAGGACGGGCTGCTCCGGGTCGAGATCCCCTTGCTCCAGCGCGAGGAGCAGGTGCGCCGCGTCCCGATCGAGGAGGGCGAGCGCGAATGAGCATCGAGATTCCGTCGACGGACGGCGAGCCTCGCGAAGCCCAGGTCAGGACTCAGCTCCCCGAGGCGCTGCCGATCCTGCCGCTGCGCGAGAGCGTCCCCTTCCCGGAGACGCTGACCCCGCTCGCAATCGGCCAGGAGCGCTCGATCAAGCTCGTCAACGACGTGCTCGGCGGCAGCCGGATGCTTGCGATGGTCGCGTCGCGCGAGCCCGGCGAGGAGAACCCGCAGCCGGAGCAGCTCTACGACGTCGGCGTCGCCGGCGTCGTCGCCCGGATGCTGAAGGTGCCGGACGGGAGCCTTCGCATCCTCGTCCACGGCGCGCAGCGAGTCGAGATCGGCGACTACATAGCGACCGAGCCGTATCTCGTGGCGCGCATCGAGGAGGCGCCGGACGAGGTCACCCCGTCGCCGGAGCTCGAGGGGCTCCACCGGAACGTCCAGAGCACCTTCTCGCGGATCATCCAGGAGGTCCCCTACCTCCCGGAGGAGCTGCAGCTCGCGCTGGCCAACCTCGAGGACCCCGCCGAGCTGGCGCACATGATCGCCGGCGCCCTGCGGATCTCGACCGAGGACAAGCAGCGGCTGCTCGAGGAGCGCAACGTCGAGCAGCGGCTGCGGCTGCTCTCGGAGCTGCTGGCCCGGGAGCTCGAGCTCGTGGAGATCGGGACCCGCATCCAGTCGCAGGTGCAGTCGGAGATGGAGAAGGGCCAGCGCGAGTACTTCCTCCGCCAGCAGATGAAGGCCATCCAGGAGGAGCTCGGCGAGGTCGACGAGCAGCAGGCGGAAGCGGCCGAGCTGCGGGAGCAGATCGAGGCGGCCGGCCTGCCCGACTACGCGCTGAAGCAGGCGGAGCGGGAGCTCGAGCGGTTCGAGCGGCTGCCGCCGCAGTCGGCCGAGCACGGCGTGATCCGCACCTACCTGGAGTGGCTCGCCTCGTTGCCCTGGTCCGAGTCCACCGAGGACAATCTCGACCTTAAGCACGCGCGCACTCAGCTCGACGAAGACCACTACGACATCGAGCGGGTCAAGGACCGGATCCTCGAGTTCCTCGCCGTGCGCAAGCTGAAGCCCGACGCGCGTTCATCGATCCTCTGCTTCGTCGGCCCGCCCGGCGTGGGCAAGACGTCACTCGGCCGCTCGGTCGCCGCGGCGATGGGGCGGAAGTTCGAGCGCATCTCGGTGGGCGGCGTCCGCGACGAGTCGGAGATCCGCGGCCACCGCCGCACCTACATCGGCGCCCTCCCCGGGACGATCATCCGCGCGATGCGGGACGCCGAGTCGAACAACCCGGTGCTGATGATCGACGAGATCGACAAGATGGGCGCGGACTTCCGCGGCGACCCCTCGAGCGCGATGCTCGAGGTGCTCGACCCCGAGCAGAACTCGACCTTCCGCGACCACTACCTCGACCTGCCGTTCGACCTCTCGAACGTCTTCTTCATCACCACCGCCAACCTGCTCGACCCGGTTCCTCCCGCGCTGCGGGACCGGATGGAGGTGATCGAGCTCTCGGGCTACACCCACGAGGACAAGCGCGAGATCGCCAGGCGTTATCTCCTGCCGCGGCAGATGGAGCGCAACGGGGTGGGCAGGTCGAAGATTGAGTTCACCGACGAGGCGCTCGACCTGATCATCGACGGCTACACCCGGGAGGCGGGCGTCCGCAACCTTGAGCGCGAGATCGGCTCGATCTGCCGCAAGGTGGCCCGCGAGTTCGCCGAGGGCCGGCGGAAGTCGAAGCGCACCGTCCGCGAAAAGACCGTCACCGAGCTCCTCGGCAAGCGGCGCCACCAGCCGGACGTGCAGCGCCGCACCGATGTGCCCGGCGTGGCCACCGGGCTCGCCTGGACCCCGGTCGGCGGCGACGTCCTCTTCGTCGAGGCCACCGCGTATCCGGGGGACGGCAGGCTCCAGATCACCGGCCAGCTCGGGGACGTGATGAAGGAGTCGGCAAACGCGGCGCTCTCCTACGTGCGCCGGAACGCCGACGCGTTGACCGACGGGCAGCTGCCCGAGCGCTGGTTCAAGGAGAACGACATCCACGTCCACGTGCCCGCCGGGGCGATTCCCAAGGACGGGCCCAGCGCGGGCGTGACGATGGTCACCGCGCTGGCGTCGCTGGTCACCGAGCGGCCGGCTCGGTCGGACACCGCCATGACCGGCGAGATCACGCTCACCGGCCAGGTGCTCCCGATCGGCGGCCTGAAGGAGAAGGCGCTGGCGGCCCAGCGGGCGGGTATCGACCGGATCGTCATGCCTCGGCGCAACGAGCCCGACGTCGACGACATCCCCCAGCATCTGCGCAAGCGCATGGAGCTCCTTCCGGTGGACACCGTCGACGACGTTCTGATGGAGACCCTCGAGCCCGTCCGGCCGGCCAAGCTGCGGCGCGATGGCCGCGCGCGCTCGAGCGTCGGCCGCCAGCCCGTGGCGGCGCGGCGCTAGGCGAGTTCACGGGCAGAACCGCGCGTTCCGGGTAAATGGCTGGTTCCGGGTATGGTGTCCCGGGCAGCCAGCGATCCGAGGAGAGAAATGGCAGCTAAGAACAAGGCCGCGAAGGCCGGAGCCGGCGCGGTGGCCGCGGGGCAGGCGGTTCGCACGAACCAGTACGTCCAGCGGCTGATCGAGGACGACGACCTGCGCGACAACCTGAGGACGGCGTTCGAGTCCGCCAAGAAGGCATACTCCCGCATGTCCAACGGAAAGGGTCCTGTCCGGTCGCTGACCGAGGACAAGAAGACGCAGAAGGAACTCCGCGAGGCCGCATCTTCGCTCCGCGAGGCGGCCGACTCCCTGCGTGGGAAGAGGAAGAAGCGGCGTACCGGCCGCTGGCTCCTCGTCGGGCTCGTTGGCGCGGGCCTCGCCCTCGCCCTGAGCGAGGGGCTCCGCAAGAAGGTCCTCGACGCGCTCTTCGGCGCCGAGGAGGAGTTCGAGTACACGGCCACGACCACGCCGCAAGCGGCTTCGAGCGAACCGGTCGGCACCGCCTAGCGGGGCTCACGGATCGCCAGCTTTGAAGGGGTGCCACGGCGCCCCTTCTTCTTGCCGCGACCGGTTGGTGGTTGGCCGGCCAGCTAGACTCGGGCGCGCGATGGAGGCATCGGTCGAAGCCCCCCGCAAGCTCGAGGGAGACAAGGCGCAGCGGATCGTCGCGGCTATGCGCGCGAGCGTCGCCGCACGGGGCGCCGCCGCCTCGACCTTCGACCACGTCGCCCGCGAGGCCGGCGTCTCGCGGGGGCTCCTCCACTACTACTTCGGCTCGAAGGAGCGGCTGCTCGTCGAGGTCGTCCGTCACGACTGCAAGGTGAAGATCGAGGCGATGGAGGAGCGGCTCGCGCGCGCCGACTCCGTCGATGCGATTGTCCAGGCCCTCGTCTACGGGCTCGAGGAGTTCGTCGAGGAGGAGCCGGGCAGCCAGGCGGTGACCTACGAGATGCTGAGCGCATCCCGTCACAGCGAGGAGATCCGGGCCGAGCTTGCCGAGGTCTACCGCCGCTGGCGCAGCCACCTCGCCGAGGCGCTGCGCGAGAAGGAGAGCCAGGGAGTCGTTCACCTCCAGGCCGATCCGGACTCCGTCGCCGCGGTCCTCTTCGCCCTGGGCGACGGCTTCGGCATCCAGCTCAGCTCGGACCCTGGCTGGGAGAGCGGGCCGGCGTTCGATCTCGGGGTGCGGACGGCGCGCGGCCTGCTCGGGGAAAAGGCGTAGAACGCCGGCTCCGCCGGCTGTAGGTCGTAGCACCCCTACCACCCACCACCTACCACCTACGACCTCACAGGTGTGACGCACCTCACATAAGGGCCACCGCCCCCGGGAACCATTTTGGCTGGCCAGCCAAATAGAGGACTGGGAAATGCAGCGGGCGATGGACAGATTGAGCAGATTTCTAGAGCGGCGGCGCTGGTGGGTGGTAGGCGCCTGGGTGATTCTGCTCGTTGCGGCGGCTCCGTTCGCCTCCAGGCAGACGGACCATCTCACCGCCGGCGGCTTCGATGTCCCGGGGTCGGGCTCGGAGGTCGTCGACCGCAACCTGCACCGCTTCGACGGGGCCCAGAGCCAGAGCCTGGCGGTGATCGTCGCTCGCAAGCCCGGTGCAACGACGGCGGGCGTTCGCGCGGAGCTCGACCGCGCCGCCCGGCTCGCCGCCCGCCTGCCACACGTCTCCGTCTCCGCCGGGGCCGTCGCGCGAGCCAAGCACCAGGCCGCCGACGGCTCGATCGTCGTCCTCCCGCTTCGCACCTCGGGGACGCTCGACGAGACGGCCGACCTTGCCGTCCACATGCGCGACGACCTGCTCGGCGGCGGTGCCAGGGGCGACGGCGTCGAGCCCCACCTCGTGGGCCAGCAGGCCCTTTGGGCCGGCATGCAGGACCTCGCCAAGGAGGACCTGGCCGCGGCCGAGACCACCGGCTTCCCGATCGTCCTCGTGATCCTCCTGGCCGTGTTCGGCTCACTGGCCGCCGCCGCGCTGCCGCTTGCGCTCGGCTTCGCCAGCGTGGCCGTCACCGGCGCGGCGATCTTCTTCCTCTCCCAGGCCACCGACATGTCGGTCTTCGTGACGAACGTCGCCTCGATGATCGGCATCGGCGTGGCGGTGGACTACTCGCTGTTCGTCCTGGCTCGCTACCGCGAGGAGATCCGAGCTGGTCTCGAGCCGGTGGATGCCCGCCGGGTGGCGCTCAGGACGTCCGGCCTCGCGGTGGCCTTCTCGGGCCTCACCGTCGTGATCTCGCTCGCCGGCCTGTTCCTTGTCGACTCGACGACGATCCGGTCGATGGCGATGGGGGCGATCGTGGTGGTCGCGGTGTCCATCCTAGGCGCGGTCACACTGCTCCCGGTGCTGATGCGGCTGCTCGGCCGGCGGACCTACGCTCGCGGCCGGCTCGCGACCGTCGGCGCGCTGGTGTTGCGCAACTGGCGCAGCGTCCGCCGTCCGTCCGGCTCTACGCGCCCGGACCGGCCGCCGAGGCGTGACTTCTGGCAGCGCTGGACCGATCGGGTCACGCGGCGCCCCCTGGTCGCGGCGGTCATGACCACGGGCATTCTTCTCGTCCTGGCGGTCCCGGCGCTCTCGCTCGAGTTCGGCGACGGCGCGCTGCGCCAGTTCCCCGCGAGCTACGAGACCCGCGTAGGGGCGGAGCTCGCCGCAAAGAAGCTAGGCGCCGGCTCCCAGGGGCCGGTCCAGGTCGTCACGACCGACAAGGCGGCCGTGCCGGGCATCCTGCGCGAGCTGCGCCGCGACCCGGAGGTGGCCGGCGTCGCCCCGCCGCGCACCTCACGCGACGGCCGCGCCGTCCTGCTCCAGGCCGTGCCGAGGCACGACCCGGAGAGCGACCAGGCGCGGGCGCTCGTGTCCCGGCTGCGCAGCCGCGGTCGACTCGAGGTCGGCGGCGCCACCGCGTACGTCGAGGACTTCAAGGACCAGGTTGCGGGGTCGATGTGGAAGATCCTCGTCTTCGTCCTCGCGTTCAGCTACCTCGTCCTCCTGGTGCTGCTCCGCTCGCTATTGCTGCCGCTCAAGGCGGTGGTGATGAACCTGCTCTCGGTCGCTGCCGCCTACGGGGTGCTGGTGGCGGTGTTCCAGTACGGATGGCTCGACGGACTGCTCGGCTATCACTCGCTCGGGTACGTGCACACGATGACCCCGCCGTTCCTGCTCGCCATCGTCTTCGGCCTGTCGATGGACTACGAGGTCTTCCTGCTGACGCGCATCCGTGAGCGGTACGACGCCACGGGCGACAACACCCGCGCCGTGGCCCAGGGCCTCAAGCGCAGTGCGGCCACGATCTCCAGCGCCGCCCTGATCATGGTGGCCGTGTTCGCCGTCTTCGCCGGCACGGGCGTCCCGTCCGTGAAGGAGATCGGCCTCGGCCTGGCGGTGGCCATCACCCTCGACGCCACGCTCGTCCGCCTTGTCCTCGTCCCCGCGACCATGGAGCTCATGGGCCGCTGGAACTGGTGGCTGCCGCGCCCGCTGGCCCGCGTTCTCCCACGGCCGAGCTTCGAGGGCGCGCGGAGCAGCGGGAGCGCGCCGGCCGGGGCGTGACCCCGGGTCAGGCCGCGCGAAGGAGCTCCGTGGGGAAGCCGATCAGCAGGTCGTGGAGGCGCTCGGCGCCCGTCTGGCTCAGTGGTCGAGCTTGGGCGTCGTCCAGGACGCGGCCAGCCGCTTCTCCAGCTCGTCCCCGATCTCGTCCGCGGCGAGTCGCACCTGCTCGAGACTGTCGCGGTCGCGGAGCGTCACGCTGTCGTCCTCCATCGTCTGGCCGTCGATCGTCACGCCCCAGGGCGTCCCGATCTCGTCCTGGCGGCGGTAGCGCTTGCCGATCGAGCCGCCCTCGTCGTACTCCGCGGGTATCCGCCGGCGCAGGTCCTGATAGAGCTGGCGCGCCCTCTCGGGCATGCCGTCGCGCGAGACGAGGGGCAGGACGGCGACCTTGACGGGCGCAAGGCGCGGGTGAAGGCGCAGCAAGGTGCGTTGCCGACCCTCCACTTCCTCCTCGTCGTACGCGTCCACGATGAAGGCGAGCATCGACCTGTCCACTCCGGCGGCCGGCTCGATCACGTGCGGCACGTAGCGGTCGCCGGTAGCGGTGTCGACGTACTCCAGCTTCTCCCCGGAGAACCTGGCGTGCTGCTTCAGGTCGAAGTCGCCGCGGTTGGCGATGCCTTCGAGCTCTGACCAGCCGATGGGGAAGAGGTACTCGACGTCGGAGGTGGCGCTCGAGTAGTGCGAGAGCTCCTCCTGCGGATGGGGGCGAAGGCGGAGGTGATCGCGGCGCAAGCCCAGATCGGTGTACCAGCGCATCCGCTCCTCGAGCCAGTAGTCGAACCACTTCGCCGCCTTGGGCGGCGGAACGAAGAACTCCATCTCCATCTGCTCGAACTCCCGCGTGCGGAAGATGAAGTTGCCGGGCGTTATCTCGTTGCGGAACGATTTGCCGACCTGGGCGATTCCGAACGGTGGCTTCTTTCTGGCGAATTGCAGGACGTTCTTGAAGTTGACGAAGATCCCCTGGGCGGTCTCGGGGCGCAGGTAGGCCACCGAGCCCTCGTGCTCGACGGGGCCAGGTGGGTCTTGAACATGAGGTTGAACTGGCGCGGCTCGGACAGCTCGCCGCCGCACTCGGGGCAGCGCAGCTCGGCGCTCTGGTCGCCGCCCTCGGCCTCGACCGCCTCGCGCAGGTGGTCCTCGCGCCAGCGCCGCTTGCACTTGCCGAGGCACTGGACGAGCGGGTCCGTGAACCCCTCGAGGTGGCCCGACGCCTCCCAGACGCGCGGGTGCATGAGGATCGCCGCGTCGAGCGCGACGATGTCGTCGCGCTCCTGCACCATCGCCCGCCACCACTCGTTCTTGACGTTCGTCTTGAGCAGGACGCCGTAGTGACCGTAGTCGTAGGTGGAGGCCAGGCCGCCGTAGATCTCG
>Ga0126312_10000120_pt1 | contig 35448 bp, 27 predicted proteins | sample Plot104A_FD_92537 | JGI IMG/M metagenome (GOLD analysis project Ga0126312, IMG submission 92537) | Serpentine soil microbial communities from UC McLaughlin Reserve, CA, USA - Plot104A | ecosystem: Environmental > Terrestrial > Soil > Grasslands | place: USA: UC McLaughlin Reserve, Lake County... | reverse complement strand
GGCGAGACTGGACGCCACCTTGCTTGCTAGATGATTGACTCCGAATCCGCGTGCCCCTGGGGGCGCGCCAGACCGAGTTGGGCGCCGCACGCGGACGAAGCCGATAGTTCAAGAACTATCGGCGAGGACGTGGGTGGCGATCCAGCGAAGGTATGGCGCGTCATCCAGGGGTGCGGGGGTTTGGAATCAGTCATCTAGTACTCGTAGGGCTCTGGATCGAAGCGCCGGCCCAGGTCGCGCCCCTTGCAGCCGCCTCGGCGCCGGCCCACGACCAACGGCAGCCGCACGATCAGCTGGGCGACGTTGTTCGCCTCGTTCGACTCGTAGACACCGTTCTTCGGGTCGGCGATATGGACATACGCGAAGCAGCCGCGCAGGCCGGTCACGTCGATCCACTGCTCCGGATAGGCGGGCGGGTAGACGTCCGCCCACCCCGGCGATGTGCCGAGCGTGACGCCGCGCGCCCTCGCGTTGTTGCTGCAGGCCGGGTAGACGCGCCGCCGCGGCGAGCGACTCAGCCGGGGACGCGTCCGCTCGAGATCGCGCAGGCAGTAGGCCACCTTGGGACCGACTCTGACGCGGCGCATGCGGCGGCCGCGCCCATCGACCCGCCACAGCTCGAACCGCGCGGCGTCGTGGAACTTCCACCAGTAGCGGTGCTCGTGGGCGAACTTGAACTGGAGCCGCGCCCCTGTCTGCACGGCGATCCGCCCGCCATCGCGCCTGTAGATCCGCTGGTGGGCGCGCATCGAGCGGGGCCCGGTCCGTACTCCGCGCAGCTCGGCGGGCCCGGCGCCGGCGCTGTCGATCGCGTTCCCCGCATGCAGCAGGGTGTGGCCGGCCTTGGTCAGGCGGTCGAGGTACAGCCCGTACGGCTGTCGCATCTGGAGATCGGGGCAGCGCAGCTCCGCCGCCTCCGGTTCGAGGCATGGGTTCGCGTCCACCTGCGCTCCCCGGGCCCGCTGGGACGCCGTCCCGTCCGCGGCAAGCCCCGCGACGAGCCCGGCGACGGCGAGGGTTGCGAGCGCGGCACGCACCGGAGGAGTTGTAGCGTGCCGGCCGATGCGGGTTCTGGCGATCGACGGTGGAGGGATACGGGGGATCATCCCTGCGATCGTCCTGACGGAGATCGAGCGCCGCGCCCGGCGGCAGGTCTTCGAGCTGTTCGACCTCATCGCCGGGACCTCGACCGGGGGCATACTCGCCTGCGCCCTCGCCGCGCCGCAGCCGATGCATGCGGCGCGGCTCGTGGCGGTGTACGACGAGGAGGGCCCGAAGATCTTCGAGCTCGACCTGGCCCAGCGGATCCGGAGCGCCGGAGGGCTGCTCGACGAGAAGTACGACGACGCCGCCCTCGACAACGCGCTCGACCGCTTCCTCTCGGACAAGCTGCTGAGCCAGACGCGGCCGAACCTGATCGTCCCGACGTACGACACGGCGGCCCCGGGCCCCTACTTCTTCAAGACGACCAAGGCGCTCGAGGATGACAGCGAGGACTTCCGCCTCTCGGACGTTGCACGCGCCACCTCGGCCGCTCCGACCTACTTCGAGGCGCTCGAAGTCGGACGGCGCTCGCTGATAGACGGCGGGGTGTTCGCCCTCAACCCCGCCATGTCCGCGTACGCGGAGGTGGCGAGAGAGACCGACGCATCCGACGTCGTGCTGCTCTCGCTGGGCACCGGCGAGCACACCCGCAAGCGGCAGTTCGACGAGGTCAAGGACTGGGGGCTGGTGGAGTGGGCGCGGCCGCTCATCGACATCGTGTTCGACGGCAGCTCGGACGCAGTCGACTACCAGCTCGGGCAGGTCCTGAAGGACGGCAGGTACCTGCGCCTCCAGACCGAGCTTTCGGCGGCCAGCGACGCCCTCGACGACGCGAGCGCGGACAACCTGCGAAAGCTGCGCCGCCACGCGCAGGAGCTCGTGAAGGCGCACGACGCGGAGATCGACGCGATCATCGCCGCGCTGGGCTGAGGCGCGGCTCGTCGAGGCCCTGCCGCGGCCGCCCGCCCCGAGGACCGACCCGGCGCGGGCGCGCGCCTGAGACGGCTACGACCCGCTTCAGCGCGCGCAGGGACCGGTCTCCACCGGTCCTCGCGCCCGAGCGAGCGCGCTCTGCACGATCGAGTCCGGCACGCCGAAGCCGCTTCTGCCGCCGTCCACGACGGTCGCGGCGAAGATCGTCGTGACCACCCTTCCGGCGGCGTCGACCATCGGCCCGCCTGAGTTCCCCGAGCGCACGTGGCCGCGCAGCGAGGTGATCGTGCGCCGCACCGGTCCGCGTCCGTAGGCGTCCTGGGTCACGACCTCCGAGGTCTGGCCGAGCCGGCCCGGCGCGACGCGGTAGGGACCGTTCTCGGGAAAGCCGAGGATGGCCGCCGGGGCGCCGGGGTCGGCGCCCACGTCCAGCCGCAGCGCGGCCACGCCGGAGAGGCCCGAGGCGCGCAGGATCGCGAGGTCGTTGCGGGGGTCGAACCAGATCGCGTCGGCTTCGATGTGCGGACCCTCGCCGTGCAGCTGGACGGTCGTGTCGTCCTGGCCCGCCACCACGTGGGCATTCGTGACGACCACGCCGTCGCCCGCCAGCCATCCGCTCCCCTGCACGCCCAGCCCGCAAGCGGTACCGAGCACCTTGACTACGCTGCGAGCCGCGCGCCTGACGTCCCTGTCCCGCGCGATTCGCGCGTTGGGGGGCGGCACGTTCGCCTCGGGACCTTGCACGTGCGGGAACGGGTCGAAGCGCGCCAGTGCCTGGAGGATCCCTCCCGACGGCGGCAGGTGGTCGTTCAACTCGCGGAGGATCGCCGAGCGCTGGATCGGCTCGCGCAGCTCGCGCGCGCCGGGCGTCTGGAGCGCGACGGCTCCTCCGATCCAGACGAGCCCCAGCCCGAGACAGGCCACGAGCACCGCCCCGCCGACCCCGTCGAACACCCCGAGCCGGTCGCCGAGGCGGTACCGGAGGTGGAAGCCCAGGACCTCGAGCCCGGACGCCAGCATGCCGCCGACGAGGAGCGCGCCGACCAGGGCGAAGAGCGGCGCGTAGGGCGAGCTCGACCCCTCCGCGAGCACCAACGGTCCGATCCGCGAGCCGAGGAAGGCGCCGCCGGCGAACCCGATGAGCGAGAGCGCACCGACGATCAGGCCCTGGGCGTAGCCCCAGAAGGCCATCAGAAGCGTGAACGCGACGATGATCCAATCGAGCAGGGTCACGGCGCGAGGCAGCGTAGCTGCGCCGAATCGCCGCCTTGACCGGGGTTACCATCGACTATGGCCCCTTCCCTGCAACGGCTCTGGTCTCCTCCTCAGCAAACGAGCTCACCTCCGAGCGCCGCAGGCGCCTGACTCACCGTGCCCTTCCGGCGCTGGGTGGGCTGGCCGCCGTCGCGCTGGTCGCGGGCGCGCTGGTCGGGTCGACCGCCGGCACTGCCGGCGAGGACACCGCGCGCAACTTCGCCGAGGCCTGGGAGCGCGGGGACTTTCGGGCGATGCACGATCTGCTGAGCGACTCCTCGAAGGCGGGACGGCCGCTCCCCCGCTTCCGTCGCGCCTACCGGCGCGCCGCCGCCACAGCCACGCTCGTCTCGCTCGAGGCGGGCGACCCAACCGGCCAGCGGGACGGGCAGATCGTGGTGCCCGTGACCCTGCAAACGCGGGTCTTCGGTGCGCTTCGCGGCGAGCTGCTCTTACCCGTGCACGACGAGCGGGTCGAGTGGGAGCCGCGGCTCGTATTCCCCGAGCTCCGGCGCGGCGAGGAGCTGACCCGCCGCAGCGTGCCGCCCGAGCGCGCGGCGCTCCTCGCGCTCGGCGGAAGGCCGCTCGCCGAGGGGCCCGCCGACGCGCGGACTTCGCCCGTCCCCGGCGTCGCCGGCTCGATCGCCGGCCGCGTCGAGCCCGAGGACACCGCAGGGGAGCGAGCCGCTCTCTACACACGCGGCTTCTCGCGCGACTGGCCGGTCGGGCAGAGCGGGCTCGAGGAGGCCTTCGAGCAGCGGGTCGCGGGTCGGCCGGGCGGCGAGCTGCTGGCGGGCCGACGCGTGCTGGCCCGAGCGCTGCCGCGCCCCGCGAAGCCGGTTCGGACCACGATCGACACCGGCCTTCAGGAGGCCGCGGTGACAGCGCTTGCGGGACGGCTCGGCGGCGTCGCCGCGCTCGATCCCCGCACCGGCGAGATCCGCGCCCTCGCCGGAATCGCGTTCTCGGGACCACAGCCGCCGGGCTCGACGTTCAAGCTCGTCACGACCACCGCCGCTCTCGAGGCCGGCGCGGTCAAGACGACCACGGAGTTCCCGGTCCAGACCGCCGCCACCATCGACGGGGTCGAGCTCGAGAACGCCGGCGGCGAGTCGTGCGGAGGGAGCTTCCGAATCAGCTTCGCCCACTCCTGCAACTCGGTGTTCGCGCCGCTCGGGGTGAAGCTGGGCGCGAAGCGCCTGGTGGACGCCGCGGAGCGCTATGGCTGGAACTCGAAGCCGTCCGTGCCGGGGGAGCTGCCTAGCACGCTCCCGCCCGCCGACGAGATCCGCACGCCGCTCGAGGTGGGCTCGACCGCGATCGGCCAGGGGAAGGTGCTGGCCACTCCGCTGGTGATGGCGTCGGTCGCGCAAACGATCGCCGAGGGCGGCGTGCGCAAGGTGCCGACACTCATGGCAGGCGAGCGCACTCGGTCGGTCCGGGTCACGAGCCGCCGGGTGGCTCGCACGATCGAGTCGCTGATGATCGACGTCGTCGCCTACGGCACCGGTGTCGCCGCCGCGCTGCCGGACGTCAAGGTCGCCGGCAAGACCGGCACCGCCGAGCTGGAGGACACCCGCGGACCCAACGCCGACCAGACCGACGACACCTCGAACACCGACGCCTGGTTCACCGCCTACGCTCCCGTCGGACGACCCAAGATCGCCGTGGCCGTGATGCTGGTCAGGGCCGGAGCCGGCGGGGCGACGGCCGCGCCGGCAGCCCGAGTAGTGCTGGACGCTGCCCTCTAGATGTCGAGCTCGTAGGTGAGCTTGTCCCCGGCGGTGCCCTGGATCTCCAGCTCGAGCGGACGGTTCTCGGTGTTCTTGAGCGGGAGCTTGAAGAGCAGCAGCGAGCCCCCCGTCGGGCCGAGCTGAGCGAAGCTGCCGGACTCAGGGATGCACTCGTCCGGATCGAGCCGGCGCGGGCTGTAGGCGAACCTGTTCTCCGACGGCAGCTGGACGGGCTGGAACTCGTTGCCCTGGTTGTCCTTGACCGTGAAGCGGTCCGCCGAGTCCCTCTGGTCCTTCGAGGTGTTGCAGGCCTGGAGGAAGACGCCGTAGAGCGTCTCGCTCGGCCGCGGCTCCGGGCCCGCGTAGTAGGCCTCGTCCTCCTGGATCGCCGGGTTGAGCTGGCGGGTGAGGAAGACGTTGTAGTCGATGCCGTCCAGGTTCACCGCCAGTCCCTCCCGGGCCGGCGCCTCCACACCCTGCTCTTCGTCGTTCCCGCAGGCTGCGGCGCCCGTGACCAGGACCAGGAGGCAGGCGGCGAGGGTCAGGCGCAGGCGCACCACTGGGGGCGCCAGTCTAATGCCGGGGGGCGCGAGCCGGATCCATGCCCGCTGGGGCGCCGAAGCGCGGGGCCTTGGCCGGCTCGTAGCCCGCGATCGTCGCCCGCTTGAGCGGCTCCTTCGGTGGCTCCTCGAAGATCATCCGCAGCCGGTCGAGCGACCGCTTCGACTGGCGCCGGACCCAACCCGCCGCGCCGATCTCCCTGAGGCGATCGATCGGGGTGGCGGGCTCGCTGTAGGTGGTGAGCTCGACGCGGGTCGCGCCGCGCCCCTCGGGCGAGAACTCGTATAGAGCCAACGAGCGGTTGCGGCCACGGCGTCCGACGCGGACCTCCTCGACGATCCGTCGCGGGCGGTCGACCTCCCTGATCTCCAACTCCGCGTAGTCCTTGGCAAACGGCGCCCTCAGCAGGAAGCGCGCGGCGGCGCCCTCGCCGACGGGGTTGACGCGCGCGAGCCTGTAGTCGCGCATGTAGTGATCCGTGTACGCGGGGCGGCCGGCCAGGTCGCATACGAAGTCGAAGACCTCCTCGCGCGAGGCGGAGATCACCGTGAACACCGTTACCTCGCGCATGGCGCGGGGGATCGTACCGGCTGGCCGGCGCGGCTCAGGCGGCCTTCGGCGCCACCGTCAGGCGGCGCTCGCTCACGTGGACCCGCTCGCTCCGCACCGCGAGCCGGCGGTCCTCGGGAAGGGCCGCGAAGCAGAGGTCGCATAGGACCCGCCCGGAGTCGAGCTCGTGCAGGCGCTCACCTGCAAGCGGGATCCGGCGGCAGCTCCCGCAGCGGTCTCCCGAGGGGGGCAGGGCGCCGAGGCTGCGGCGCAGGAGCATGGCGGCGAGGTCGGGCATCTGAATCTCGATTTCGCGCTCAGAGCGAGGAGTCCTCCTCCCCGATAGCGGAGATGAACGCCCAAAGCGGGTACAAAAGTTGCGGTCTCAGCCCCGAAAAGCCCGCATTTAGCGCAAAAAGGGCTTGGACTCTTGACTCTCGTCGTTACCATCCACACAACCCCCACCCCCGAGGAGAGAAAAACCGATGGAAGCGTTCAGTGCCGGCACCCTGGCGGGAGCTGGCTCATTCCGCTGTGACGCCTGCGGCTTCGCCATCGCGCTCCACGAGCTTGATCACGTTCCGGCGTGTCCGGAGTGCGGCGGCCGGGAGTTCCGCCGCCTGTCGTTGTTCGGCGACGAAGTCCGCAAGCAAGACCGCCACGAGGTCGAGGGTCCACCCGGTTGGCTCGAGGAGGCCCGCGAGGCCCTGATCCGGGAGGGCGACTATCTCGCGTTCGAGGACGACGAGCGCGTGCGGGTCGTTCCCCTGCAGGACGGCTGGACCCGGATCGGCCGCAGCCTCTCGGCCCACGTGAGGTTCGACGACCCAACGGTGTCGCGCCGCCACGCGCTGCTCTACCGCGAGGACGACGGAGCCGCTCGCATCCTCGACGATCGCAGCCTGAACGGAGTGTTCAGGAACGGCGAGCGGATCGAGCTCGCCGAGCTCGAGGACGGCGACGAGATCGCGATCGGCCGCTTCAGGCTTTTCTTCCTGAGCCTGAGCGGCGAGCGCAGCCCGCGGGGGAGCCGAGCCGCGCTCGCCTGAGCCCGAGCGGCGAGCGCAGCCGGCCGGGGGGATGCCGAGCCGCGCTCGCCTTAGGCGGGGGCCATTTGCCCGGGCTACAGCAACGGACCGCTGAACGGCTCCGTGCCGAGGGCCAGCGTCACGTCCGGCCCGCCGTTCGCCTCCATGTAGGCGAGCATGCGGGTCAGGTCGCTGACGCCGTTGCTGCCGACCGTGGGCGCGATCTGGAGCGTGCTCAGCACTCCGAACGCGCGCCCGTCGGCGTCGATGAAGGCGCTGCCCGAGTCGCCCGGGATGCCGGGCGTGACCGTGTAGACCTGGTGGGTCCAGCCGCCGCCAGACTGGCCGAGGCTCAAGCCCTGCTTCGGGCTCAGCTGGCTGATGCCTAGGCGCAGCGACGAGTTGCCGTAGGAGAGGACCGTGTCGCCCTGCTGCGTCGTGTCGGTCGTGCTGGTCGGACCGCCCCAGAACGGGATCGTCGGGTTCACGGTGGGCGCGTCGGCCGGATCGACCTTGACCAGCCCCAGGTCGTTGAAGTCGCACACGTCCTGGTTCGTCTCCCCGCGTTGCTGCATCGCCATCCACGAGTTGTAGACGAGCGTGCCAGGCCGGCTGGCGTTCTCGATCTCGACGGGAGTCCCGATCGGGAGCGAGCCCGAGTCGCATCCGCCTGCCTCGGTCGCGCCGCCCGTGCCGGAGCAGTGCGCAGCCTGTCCGAGGTAGACATTGTTCGACGCGTCGTAGAAGACGAGTTCGACGTGCACTGGGCGCCGTCCGTGATCGTCTGGTTGCCGGGCTTGATCTTCGCGCTGCCCGCGGGCGCCCACCTGGGCGCGGCGGCGGCCGAGGACGCACCGGCGAGCGCCACCACCGCGAGCACGGCCGCGGCTGCCATCAGCCGTCGTAGCTGCATTTCCTCTCCCCTGCCGTAGTTGATGATCATCATGCCGGCCCCTCCCGAGGACCGGCACACGTGGATATACCCGATGTCGCGAAGTCCTATGCCGGGGCGAGCTCCGCGAGGCCCTCCTCGCGCGTCTTGACCGGCCGGTAGCCGAGCTCCCGCTCGGCGCGCGAGATGTCGATCGTGCACTCCTGCGAGGACACCCAGACCGCGAAGCGCGTGAGCGGCGGCGGGCCGGGGCGCCTCAGCAGGCGCCAGACACGCTCGGCGGTCGTCGCCGCGGCGGTCGCGACCCCCGGCGGTACCGACTTGTCCGGCGGCTCCACGCCCTGCGTCCGGAGCATCCGCGTGACGAACTCACGGAAGACGACCGGTCCGCCGTCGGTTACGAAGTAGACGGCGCCGGGCGGCGCCTCGGTGGCGCCGAGCCAGAGTCCCTCGACCGTGTTGTCGACGTGGGTCGTAGCTGTGAGGTGACCCCCGCCGCCTACCCAGCGGAAGCGGCCCGAGCGCACGAGCCCGATCAGCGCCGGCAGGAGGGTCGTGTCCCCTCGCCCCCAGACGAAGCGAGGCCGCACGACGACGGTCTCGAGCCCGTCCCCGTTCGCGGCGCGTACGCGCTGCTCGGCCTTCGCCTTCGTCGAGGGGTAGAGCACGGGCGAGTCGGGACGCAGGGGCGTGTCCTCGTTTACGTTCACAAGCGGCTGGCCGGCCATCAGAGCGGCCTCGGTCCCCACGTGCACGAGCCGCCGGACGCCGGCGGCGCGGCAGGCGGCGATCACGTTCTCGGTGCCATGGACATTGAGGCGCTCGAACTCGTCGGGATCGCCCCAGTCCTCGACCTTGGCCGCCGCGTGGAAAGCGACCTCGCAGCCTTCGGCGCCGGCGCGCAGCGCGCTCGAGTCGACGAGGTCGCCGCTTACCGCCTCGGCGCCGCGCTCGCCGACAGCTTGCGCCGCGCGCTCGGAGCGGGCGAGCGCGCGTACGTCCCAGCCCTCGCCGCGCAGGCGCTCGATCAGCGCGCCGCCGATGAACCCCGATCCGCCGGTGACGAACGCCGTAGTCACGGACCTGACGCTACCCGACCGAGGCCCGAGCCTTCAGCACGGCCATGATCGCTTGGTTCGACTCCTCGTCCGGCGACTCGCCAACCACGGTGGCGGGCCGGTCGAACCGCGTCAGCGCCTCGGCGAGCGGCTCGGCGCGCAGGGTGCCCTCGCCGTAGCGGATGTGCTGCTTCTCGTTGCGATTCGCGTAGCTGATGTCGGAGAAGTGGATGTGGAAGGGTGCGCCCGGCTCGATCTCGGCGTCGGCGCCCGTGAGCGCCTCGGCGAATCGCTCGACCTTGGTGAAGCCGCCGTCGGTGACCGCGTGCAGGTGGGCGAAGTCGAGCACCGGACGGACCCACTCGAGCGCGCCGGCGATCGCGAGGACGTCGTCGAGCGTTCCGAGCTCCGCCACCCGCCCCATCACCTCCATGCCGAACGGCACCGCCCGGCCCTTGGCCTCGAGGCGCTCCCGGACCTCCGCGAGCTGCTGGATGACCGAGCCGACCGCCTCCTCGCGCTCGCGCCCGAACAGGTAGCCGGGATGGATGACGACGAGCTCGGCGCCGCACGCCACCGCCACCCCCGCCGTGTGGTCGAGCATCCCGACGGCCATTCGGTGCTTCTTGTCTCGCTCGGGGCGCCCGACGAACGCGAACAGCGGCGCGTGGACGGAGAGCACGATCCCCGCCTCGCGGGCCAGCTTTCCGACACGCTCGGCGAATGCCCAGTCCATCCAGAACCTGCCCTCGAAGTCGATCTCGCAGGCGTCGTAGCCGTGCTCCCCGAGGAGCTCGATCGCCTCCTCGGGGGAGGCCCGGGAGGGGACGTACGAGGGGCCGAAGCGCAGGGCGCCCATGGCCCCTCAGTTTCTCAGGCCGCTAACCCCCGGTCGCCGCCAGCTTCTGCGCCCTCGCGGCCGCCGAGTCCCGGAAGGCGGGACAGACGAGCGTCGTGCGGGTGCTTCCGCGGATCGGCTGCGGGGCCAGCGGGTCGCTGGTCGGGCGAGGATCCTGGACGGTCGCCATTCTGGCCGCCGCGGCGGGGCCGCCCTTCAGCCGCAGGACCTCGATCCCCCTGTCCATGTCGAAGAGGTAGACCAGGTCGCCCCGCCAGGCGGTGTCCCACGAGTTCGAGCTCGGGTTCGTGACCGCATCGGTGCCGGTCACGTAGTAGTAGCCGATCTGGCGCAGGTCCCCTGCGTCCGAGGCGTCGAGGACGCGGAGCCCTTGGCCGTACCAGGCCGCCGCGAGCGTCGAGCCCGACAGCTCGAAATAGTGCGCCGAGCACGAGGTGATCGGAGCGGCGGTGGCCGGTACCCGGGTCGGGTGGAAGGCGCTGAGCGGGTCCATGCGGAACGGGTCGTCCGGGGTGGAGTTGGCGGCGCCCTCGCCACCGAGGGAGTCCGTTATGTCCGCCGCGACGATCCGCCCACCCTGATTGCAGGGCTCGGTGAAGTCCTCCTCCGTCATCAGGGCGATGTTGCCGTCGTCGACGCCCTCCGCGTGCACCTTGCCGTTGAGCGGCCGCGTCGAGTTGTGGATGAAGTCCGTCTGTGGCTGGGCCACCCCATTGGTCCCGTCAGGGAGGCCGCCGCCGCCGTACAGGATCGGATCCCAGGGCTTGGCGATTTCCATCTTGTCGCTCTTGGGATCGAGGTGGCGGCCGCGCGTCCAGTAGCCGAGCAGCCCGCCGCGGCCGCTCACCCAGGCGATCCCGTTCGTGTCCACGTCGACGTCGTGCGAGTAGTCGGTGAGCCCGTCGTTTCGGCCGAGGTCGATCGGGTGCGGATAGGTCTCCGGGTACGCCGGGTCCTTCAGGTTGGTCACCCAGATCGGGCGCCCGTCGCCGCGGCCACCCGGCGTGAAGGGACCGAGGTAGGACAGATCGTTCCGGCGGGCCGGTCCGCCGGTCCAGACGTAGTTGCAGTCCTCGATGCAGCTGGTGGTGTGGCCCACCGGTAGCTCGACGAAGTCGCCGATCTGCTGCAGGTTGGTGGGGTCGGCGTAGGAGATGACGTAGAAGCCGCTCCTGCAGTTGGGGTTGCGGGTCTTGTTGCCCTCGGGCGGATTCGTCCCGATCCCTGGGCAGCCCGTGATGGGATCCTGGTTCACGTCGTCGTGCCGCGGGTCGAGCGCGCCAATGATGAGCTTGCGCTTGGTGTCCAGCTCCATGTCCTCGTCCTGCCAGTAGCCCAGCGCGCCGAGGACCTCAGGGGGCTGGAAGCTGTCGAGGAGCGTCGGCTGGGCGGGGTTGGCGACGTCATAGATCCGGAATCCGAACCGCCCGCCGGTCACGAGCACGTCCCGACCAGCCACGGTGTCGAACTTGCCCTCGACCAGGCCCGGACCCGAGCCCTGCACGCGGCCGATGTACTCGAGGCTGTCGGAGATCTGCGCCCCGGGTGGAGGGGCCGCTCCGAGCGCGGTTGCCGGCAACAGCAGCGACAGCGCCAAGACGGCGATCAGCAGCATCCGTTCCATCCCCCAAGACCTCCTCCGGTGGCTACCCAGGATTGGCCTACCCGGAGCGCGCGAGAACTATTCGGTCGAGATCGAGGGGTCCGTCTGCTCGCGCTCCGGCACCGACATCAGGAAGCGGCGCCGGGGGTCGTCGGCGAGCTCGAGGACCCGTTCTGCCTCCTGGTCCTGGCCGGTGGCGCGAAGCTCGTCGGCGTAGTGGCCGAGCAGCTCCTGGACGTCGAGCACACCCTCGGCGTCGAGCTCCTCGATTGCCACCTTCGCGCCCTTCCCGCGGCGGCGCTCGAGCGCCTCGCGGTCGAGGTTCCAGTCCGCGTTCACCCGCAGATAGACGCGGCCGCCGGTCTGGCCGGCGCAGAACCAGGGGCCGGGGTCGCCCAGGACAACCGCCCGGCCGGCGGTCATGTACTCGAAGGCGAAGCCCTTGAGGTTGGCGCGGTCCGCGACGCAGCCGAGGGAGTCGTCGAGCGGCGCCGCGGGCTCGCCGCCGACCACGACGTCCGCGCCCGACAGGCGGATGCAGAAGCGGGAGTCGGCGTCGCCCTGGACGAACAATCGGCCGCGCTGGGCGCCGTAGGCGAAGGACTTCCCGACCGACCCGTTGATGCGTCGGCCGAACCGGTTGCGTCCCTTCATGACCGCGACCTTGCCGCCGTACATCGTCTTGGCCACGCCGTCCTGCGCGCCGCCCTCGACCGTGATGTCCAAACCGAAGACGTTGAACGCGCCGAGGCCCTGGCCGGCGATCGCGACGAGCTTTGTGCCGGGCTGCTCGTCGAGCGTCCCCTCCGAAACCGTTCGCGCGGCTTGCGCGCCGAGCGCGACGACTCCGCCGTCACTCGTCCCCGTGGGGACCGCTCGCGCGACTTGACCGCCGACGGCGCCGCGGTCACCCACCGCCTTCGCCACGGCCTTGATCCGCTCCCTCGCGATCGCCCCCGCGCCCGCCGTCCCGAGCACCCGGTCCCGGTCCCGTGACGCCAGCCGGATCGGCCGCGCCGCCACCAGACCGGCCGCCTCGCGCTCGTCGGGCGGCATCGGCAGGTCGAGCGGCTCGAGGTCGAGCATCTCGTCGAGCGGCCGGATCAGCTCGTGCACGTCCACAACGTCGAGGCCGCGGGCCTGCGTGAGCAGGTCGCTCCGCCCCACGAGGTCCTGCGCCCGCTCGAACCCGAGCGACGCCGTGACCTGTCGCACGTCCTCCCCCATCGCCTCGAAGAAGCGGGCGCAGCTCTCGGCCGCCGCCTCGTACACCTGCGGAGTGAACTTCTTCAGCCCCTTGAGCTGGGCCTCCGCCTCCGACTGGATCTGGGTCGCGATGCCGACGTGGCAGGTGTCGAGCTGGCAGCCGCGGCATATGGTGCAGCCGAGCGACACCATCGCGAGCGTGCCGAACCCGACCCGGTTCGCGCCCAGGCAGTGCAGCTTCACGATGTCGTGGCCGTGGCGGTAGCCGCCGTCGGCCCAGACCTCGACCCTGCCCCTGATGCCCGCCTCCATCAGCGCCAGGTGCACCGCGCGGGTGCCGATGTCGGACGGCAGGCCGACGTGTCGCAGCGCGTGCGAGCGCGCTGCGCCCGTGCCCCCCTCGAACCCCGACAGCGTGATGATGTCGGCGCCCGCCTTCGCGATTCCCACACCGATCGTGCCGATGTTGGGGACAACCGGCACCTTCACGGACACCCGCACGTCCGGGTTCGCCGTCTTCAGCTCGTCGATCAGCTCCGCGAGGTCCTCGATCGAGTAGAGATCGTGGTTGTTGGAGGGCGAGATCAGGTCGATGCCCTCCGTGGCGTTCCGCGCCGCCGCCACTCTCTCCGTCACCTTCTTCGCCGGCAGATGGCCGCCCTCGCCCGGCTTGGCGCCCTGACCGATCTTGATCTCGACGAGGTAGGACGAGTTCAGCATCTCGCTCGTCACCCCGAAGCGACCGGACGCGACCTGCTGCCCGCGCCAGAGCGGATAGCGGCCGTACATGTCCTGGATCTCGCCGCCCTCGCCGTTCATCGCGACGATGTTGATCCGCTTGGCGGCCTCGGCGTAGGCGCGGTACGCGATCTCGCCCTGGGAGCCGAAGCTCATCGAGGAGATCACGATCGGATAGCTATGGAGCCCGACCTCGGCGCTCGCCTCGGCCACCGGATCGCGCTCCGAGCGCAGCTCGAGCACGTGGCGCAGCGAGATCGGATGCTCGAGCTCGAGCTGGCGCACCCTCTGGGAGTAGTCCTCGTACGACCCCGTTCCGTTTGCCGAGGCGATCGCCGCCTTGTAGACCTTCGGATAGAAGCGGACCGTCTTGGCGGGCTTCGACTCGTGCTCGCCGGCCAGGATCCGGCGGCGCACGTCGGCATCCGCGTCCAGCTCCGCGAAGCCGGTCCCCCCGCGGTCCGAGCCGAAGTAGGCCGAGGTCCGGAAGATCGCAGCAAGCTCCGGCCGTATCCCGATGCAGGAGAACAGCCGCGCATAGCCGCGCACCTCGTGGATGCCGATCGTCGAGATCACCTTCTCGATCCCCTTGCGGAGCGCTGCCGCGAGGCCCGCGATGTCGTCGCGGTAGTCGTCCATGAGCCCCACCTCGACCATGGCGTACGGGCAGACTCCGTCCGCGCCGAGGCCCAGGGCCAGGAGCAAGTCGTGCACGTTGCGAATCGCCGCCGAGCGGAGCACCAGACCGCAGCGCCGGCGCAGGTTCGTCTCCCCGGGATGGGTGAAGTGCTCGCGCAGCGCGAGGTCGACGGCGGCCAGCGCCAGGTGGGCGTCGAGGTAGCGGCGGTCGCCCTCGTAGGCGATCCTGTCGGAGAGCACGAGCAGCTCCGCACCGTCGCGGACCGCCAGGCTGGCCTCGTGCTTCAGTCGCTCGAGGGCGCCGCGGGTGTCCTCCGACTCGAGGCACGAGAGGTCGAGCACGCTGGCCCGGCCGCGGAACTCCTCCCACAGGTCCTCGAGGAGGAAGGTTTTGTGCTCGCGCGCGACCTGGCGGTAGACCTTGTCGCCGAGCGGGGCGAGGCCGTCGTGGCCGCCCAGGATCACTGGGAACGCGGTCTCGACGGTGCGCTTCGCCTCCGGCACCTCGTGGAGGCCGGGGCGGGCGCCGAAGACAGCGCGGCAGGAGAAGTGCTCGACCTCGCGCTCGCGGTCGATCGCCGGGTTCGTGACGACCGCGACCGACTCCTTGAAGAAGTCGGCCAGATTCTGTCGCTCGGGCGAGAGGCAGGCGAGCGGCCCGTCGTACCCGAGCGAGCCGATCGGCTCGGCGCCCGTGGCCGCCATCTGCTGCACGAGCTTCATGTCCTCGCGCTGCCATCCGAAGCCGCCGAGCACACGGTCCTCGACCTTCACGGGCTCTGACGGACCGGCGCTCGTGTAGCCCGGGATCTCGGGGCCCTCGACGGGACCGCCGACCGGGATTGCGTGGACGAACGCCTCTCCTGCGGCACCGGTGCGCTCGCGCCAGCGGTGCAGGCAGAGTCGCTGCAGGGCGGAGTGATCGACCAGGTGCGACTTTCCGGTCGCGCGATCGAGCGTGACAAGCAGCTTCTCGCCGGGGGCGAGGGGCTTGGGCTCACGAGTCGTGTCGGCGACCGGGACGACGCCGGGCTCCGACGAGAAGACGAACGCCTCGGTGGTCTCCAGCGACCAGAGGGGCCGGAGCCCCAGCGCGTCGACCGAGAACAGGCACTCGTCGCCGTGGCGCGACACGAGCGCGACGGGCCCTTGCGCGAATGGTCCGAACGCCTGGCGCAGGTACATGTAGAAGCCGCGCAGCTCCTCGGGCATGCCCTTGATCTCGTTGACGATCGGCGGGAGCACCAGCTCGAGCGCCTCGACCAGGCTGAGCCCGTCGCGCTGGATCAGCGACTCGACGGTGCGGCTGAGGTCCTGCGAGTCCGAGCCGTCCTTAGTGAGCGGGACGCCGAGCATGCGAGCCTCCTGGCGCAGCCGGGCGATGGTGTTGATCTCACCGTTGTGCCCGAGCACGCCGAAGGGCTGGACCCGCGTGAACGAAGGCCAGGTATTGGTCGAATAGCGATTGTGGCCGAGCGCCGCGGCGGTCTCCGCGCGCCCGTCGTGGAGGTCGGGGAAGTAGCGCCGGAGCGCGCTGGGCGTCCCCATCACCTTGTAGACGGCGGTGGCGGTCGAGCAGGAGGCGACGTGCACATCGAGCGCCTCCTCGAGCTGAATCGTCAGCTCGAAGCAGCTCGCGGGGTCCTCGATGAGGCCGCCGACCTGCCAGAAGAGCGGCTCCTCCTCGCGCGCCCGGGGGCCGAGCGCCGACGAGTCGGTCGCGGACTCGCGCTCCGCGAGCACCCGCAGGCCGACGCGGCTCATGATCTCCCGCGCGCGCCCGCGTGGATCGCTCGCACCGCGGGGGAAGAAGACGTGGGCGACCGCGAAGCGGGGGTCCAGGGCGAGATGAGAGGCATGCCCGCCAGCGCGGATCTCCTCCGCCCAGATCTCGCGCGGGATGTCGATCGAGAGCCCGCAGCCGTCGCCCTCGCCGTCGACGTTGCCGGCGCGGTGGAGCATCTTCTCGAGCGCCGTGAGGGCACGCTCGATCGGCACGTGGCTGGACCTGGCGTCCTTGGCGACGTACGCGTATAGGGCGCACGCGTCGCGGTCCTCGACGGTTGACGGCGGTCGGCGCGGCCGATAGCAGCGCCGCGGGTCGAAGCGGGCCAAGCTCTTTCCTCGATTCCGCGGCTTCTCCGAGCGGCCGCGCGACGGGGTCGCTGTGCCTGATGATACTTGGCGGGTCGGCGAGGGCGCCAGCGTTGCCGGTCTACCGAGGGGCCGCTCGGGTGGCGTTTACGCGCCGCTCCGCCACCGGCGCCCCCGCCCTACCGCGGGCCCGCGCGCTCGCGCCGACCCGCCCTACCGTGGGGCCGCGCGCTCGCGCCTGCGTACGACAGCTTGTGAGGGGGAGTGCGCGGGGTGCTCGCGAGCAATATGCGCAGCTCCGCGAGCATGAGCTCGGGGGCCTCAATGACATCTCCGTACGTGTAGCGGCGGTGCTCGTCGCCGCGGGCATGTGCCTCGCGCTCGCGACGTCGGTCCTGCTCCCAGGCGTAGCGGGAGTGGTGGTATCGGTAGCCGTCGAGCTCGACCGTCAGTCGGTGCGCAGGCCAGCGGCAGTCGACGCGCCGCCCACCGGCGGGGCGGTTCGTTTCCGGGAGGGGAAGGCCCGCGGAACGGAGGCGGGTGAGGAAGCGGGCCTCGAGCCTGCTGAGGACGACGTGGACGTCGCCCCGCAGGATTTCGCCAACATCGCGGCACCCGGGCTCTTCGGCCGCCGCGCAAGGACGGCCTCGACGGCGGCGGGTGTGGTGCGGTGGCGGACCTCGGCCTCGTGACATGCGCGTGCGAGGTCGTCGACCGAGAGGACCGCTGCCAGATCGACGAGGGTGCGAGGGACGGTGGTGATTGGGATGCCGCGCCAGGTCGTTATGTCCTCGGGGTCGATGTGACGGGAGCGGTGTGTCTTGAGGCCCTTGACGCGCCGCTCCGTGGGAGTGGTGACTTCCGGCGGCGGCGCCGGGCCCTTGAGAACGACGAGCACGTGGGCAGCGGCCAAGCCAGTAAGAACCGCCCCTTCCCCACAGGCCCAGACCGCCGCGAGGTACCGGGCCTCGACGCTCGGCGCGCGGTGCCCGACCCGATAGACGCCTGGATACTCGCGAAGCAGGGCACCCGTGCGAAGCCGCTGCCTGATCTCGGCCTTGGTAACGCCCGCGCCCAAGAGCCCTGCGCGGGTCACCACGCCATGTGAAGCAGCCGCAATCCTCCCGACAACCAGCTCAACTGTCCTGCCCTGGTGTCGCACTGCGACACCTAAGCAGGACAAACCCCGACTTTCACCCCCCCACATGCTGCTTTTTGCGCCGGCAGCACCACGCGGCCCGGGGCCGCCCGGCTACGCCGGCACCAAGGCGGCCCTCAGCTCCGCCACCCTCGACCGCTGCTCCTCGAAGCCGCCCAGTCGCTCCAGGACCTCGTCCGCCAGCGCCACGTAGTCCGCGCCTAGGTCGGGTGCGTAGTCGAGGATCGAGACGCCTCGCTCGGCCGACTCGGCGTAGCGGACCGAGCGGCGGACCGCGGTGTCGAACACCCGAGCGCCGAAGCGCTCGCGCAGCTGCCGCTGCGCCTCACGCGCGTGGATCAGGCGCATGTCGGCGATGTTGAGCACCACTCCCAGCCAGTCGAGGTTCGGATGCAGCGACTCCTTCGCCAGCTCCACGACCTCGAGCGCCTGCTCCACGCCCTGGAGTGAGAAGTACTCCGCCTCGCTCGAGATCAGGGCGTGGTCCGCGGCCACCAGCGCGTTGACGGTGAGCAGCCCGAGCGACGGCGGGCAGTCGATGAGGATCAGGTCGTAGTCGCGACGGACCTCGCGCAGGGCACGCTTCAACGTCAGCTCACGACCCATCTTGCCCGCCATGATCAGCTCGGCCTCGGCGAGGCCGAGGTTCGCCGGCAGCACACCGTCGTGAATTGCGTCCGCGGCGCCGGCCTGGCCCGCCAGCACGTCGGCCATAGTGGGCGACGCCTCGGCCGGGACGTCGAAGTAGTCCGACAGGTTTCCCTGCGGGTCGAGGTCGGCGCACAAGACATCGAGCTCCACCCGCCGGTAGACGTCGGCGAGCGTGCGGACCGCCGTGGTCTTCCCGGTCCCACCCTTCTGGGAGAGAACGGTGATCGTCTGAGCTGCGGGGAGGATCGGCATCGAGAAGCTGGCGTCGGACCCTAGCGAGTAATCGCTTTATCATTGCGCGCCCCCATCCCCGTCGCGCGCCCGCTCGGAGAAGGCGCGGATCCGAGGAGGTGACGAACCCACTGCAGGTATCCGGCGGCCTGTACGACGCGAGCTACGAGCACGACGCCTGCGGCGTTGCGTTCGTCGCGCGCCTTCGCGCGCCCGCGTCGCACGAGGTGGTTTCCCGGGCGCTGTGGGCGCTCGAGCACCTGGAGCATCGCGGCGCCGAGGGCGCCGATCCGGACACCGGCGACGGCGCGGGCATCCTGATCCAGCTGCCTGACGACTTCTTCCGCGCGCGAGCCGGCTTCCGCCTACCGGAGCCCGGCAGCTACGGCGTGGCGATGTGCTTCCTGCCGCGCGAGCATGGGGACGACGCGCGGCAGCTGCTCGAGCGAAAGGCCGAGGCCGAGGGGCTGCGGGTGCTCGGCTGGCGCGAGGTGCCGGTGAACGACGAGGCCTGCGGCCGGGCCTCCCGAGCGGTGGCGCCCCGCATCGAGCAGCTCTTCGTCGCGGGCGGACCGGATACCGGCGACCGGGACGCGCTCGAGCGCAAGCTCTACGTGGTCCGGCGGGTGGTGGAGCGCGAGCAGGTCGAGGACCTCGCGATCCCGAGCTTCTCCACGCGAACGGTCGTCTACAAGGGGATGCTGACCGCCCCCCAGCTCTCGCTCTACTTCAGGGACCTCCGCGACGAGCGCCTCGCGAGCCGGCTCGCACTCGTCCACTCCCGCTTCTCGACCAACACCTTCCCGAGCTGGGAGCTCGCCCACCCCTACCGGATGGTCGCCCACAACGGCGAGATCAACACGCTGCGTGGGAACCGCAACTGGATGCGCGCTCGCGAGCTCCAGCTCGCATCGCCGCTGTTCGGGGACGACGTCGACAAGATCCGCCCGCTGCTCCGGGACGACATCTCGGACTCGGCCTCGCTCGACGGCCTGCTCGAGCTCCTCGTGCTCGGCGGTCGCTCCGCGCCGCACGCGATCTCGATGCTGATCCCCGAGGCCCACAGGGGACGGCCAGAGCTGACCCAGGAGGTGCGCGACTTCTACGCCTACCACTCCTCGCTCGTCGAGCCCTGGGACGGCCCCGCCGCAGTCGCCTTCAGCGACGGCCGAGTGATCGGCGCGACGCTCGACCGTAACGGCCTGCGCCCCGGCCGCTGGCTGGTGACGAGGAGCGGCTGGGTCGTGCTTGCCTCGGAGACCGGCGTCCTCGACGTCCCCGACGAGGACATCGAGGCCAAGGGCCGGCTGCATCCGGGCAAGCTGTTCCTCGTCGACGTCGAGCGCGACCGGGTGGTGCCGGACCGCCAGATCAAGCTCGAGCTCGCGCACCGGCGCCCCTACGGCCTGTGGCTCCGCGAGCGCGTGGTCCACATCCAGGATCTGCCCGAGAAGAGCCCACGCGTCCCCCGCGTCGAGCCGCTGCGTGCGAAGCAGCTCGCCTTTGGCTGGTCGGAGGAGGACCTGCGGGTCACGCTCGCGCCGATGGCGCGCGACGCCCTCGAGCCCACCGGCTCGATGGGCAACGACGCGGCGCTCGCGGTGCTGTCCGACATGCGGCCGCCGCTCTTCTCCTACTTCAAGCAGCTGTTCGCGCAGGTCACCAACCCCGCGATCGACCCCATTCGCGAGTCGATCGTCATGAGCCTCGAGGCTTGCATCGGACCGGAGATCAACCTGCTGGACGAGACCCCCGATCACTGCCATCAGCTCGTGATGCCGCAGCCGATCCTCCGCAACTCACAGCTCGAGAAGCTGCGGCAGGTAGACCACAACGTGTTCGAGGCGCGCACGATCGACATGACCTGGCAGGTGTCTAAGGGACCCGGCGGGATGGCGCGGCGTCTGGACGAGATGTGCCGCGAGGCGTCCGAGCTCGTCGACCGCGGGGTGAACATCATCGTCCTCTCCGACCGCAACCTCGGGACCGAGCGGGCCGCGATGCCGTCGCTGCTCGGGGTCGCCGCGGTGCACCACCATCTCGTGCGCGCGGGCACCCGCCTGCGGATCGGCCTCGTCGTCGAGACCGGCGAGGCGCGCGAGGTCCACCACATCGCCTGCCTGATCGGTTACGGCGCGGCGGCCGTGAACCCGTACCTGCTCTTCGAGTCGCTGTACGCCCTCCACCGAGACGGTCGCCTCCCCGAGGGGATGGGCCCGGAGGAGGCGGAGCAGCGAGCGATCAAGGGAATCGGGAAGGGCCTGCTCAAGATCCTCTCGAAGATGGGCATCTCGGCGATCCGCTCCTACACGGGCGCCCAGATCTTCGAGGCGGTAGGGCTGAAGCGGGAGGTCGTCGAGCGGCACTTCACCGGCACGCCCTCGCGCATCGGCGGAGTCGGGCTGAACGTGCTCGCCCGTGAGGCGCTCGACCGGCACGCGCGCGCCTACCCGGCGGCGACCTCCGAGCTGCTTCCGCCCGGCGGCGTGTACGCGTGGCGCCGCGACGGCGAGTTCCACGGCTGGAACCCGGAGACGATCGGCACGCTCCAGCACGCGGCTCGGAGCGAGGACGGAGCCGACGCCTACGACCGGTTCGCGACCTACGTAAACCACGTCGCCGTGCCGAAGTCGACCCTGCGCGGGCTGCTCCGCTTCAGCGACCACTTCGACCCCGTGCCGCTCTCCGAGGTGGAGCCCGCGACCGAGATCGTGAAGCGGTTCAAGTCGGGCGGGATGTCGCTGGGCGCGCTCTCGCCCGAGGCGCACGAGGTGCTCGCCGTCGGCATGAACAGACTCGGCGGTCGGTCGAACACCGGCGAGGGCGGCGAGGACCCGGCCCGCTTCGACGACGAGCGCCGCTCCTCGATCAAGCAGGTCGCCTCGGGACGCTTCGGGGTGACGGTGCACTATCTCGTCAACGCGGACGAGCTCCAGATCAAGGTCGCCCAGGGGGCGAAGCCCGGCGAGGGCGGCCAGCTGCCGGGCCATAAGGTCGACCGCTACATCGCCGGGCTGCGGCACTCCACCCCCGGCGTCGGCCTGATCTCCCCGCCGCCGCACCACGACATCTACTCGATCGAGGACCTCAAGCAGCTGATCTACGACCTTCGCGCCGCCAACCCGCGTGCGCGGGTGTCGGTCAAGCTGGTGTCCGAGATCGGGGTGGGGACCGTCGCGGCGGGGGTGGCGAAGGCGAACGCGGACCACGTCGTGATCGCCGGCCACGACGGCGGCACGGGCGCCTCCCCGCAAGCCTCGATCCAGCACGCGGGGATCCCGTGGGAGATCGGTCTGGCCGAGACCCAGCAGACGCTCGTCCGCAACGACCTGCGCTCGCGCATCCTCGTCGAGGTTGACGGTCAGATGCGGACCGGCCGCGACGTGGCGATCGGGGCGATCCTGGGCGCGGACGAGTTCGGCTTCTCGACTGCGCCGCTGGTCGCACTGGGCTGCGTGATGATGCGCGTCTGCCACCTGAACACCTGTCCGGTTGGGGTGGCCACGCAGGACCCGGAGCTTCGCGACCGGTTCGAGGGCCAGCCGGAGCATGTCGTCAATTACCTGTTCATGGTGGCCGAGGAGACCCGCCGGATCCTGGCCCGACTCGGCCTGCGCACGCTCGCCGAGCTGATCGGCCGGACCGACCTGCTCGAGCCGGACGAGGCGGTGATGCACTGGAAAGCGCGCGGCGTGGACCTGGGGGCCCTGCTCGAACGGCCTCCGGACGACGCTCCCCTGCACTGCACCCGGCGGCCGGACCCCGTGCTGTACGACTCGATCGACATCGACCTCCTCCAGCGCTGCCGGCCGGCGGTCGAGGAGGGTCGGCCGGTCCGCTGGGAGCGCACGATCGAGAACAAGAACCGAGCGGTCGGGGGGCTGCTGTCGGGCGAGATCGCTCGCCGACACGGTGCCGAGGGACTGCCCGACGGCAGCGTCGAGGTGCGCTTCCGGGGATCGGCCGGGCAGAGCTTCGGCGCCTGGCTCGCATCTGGCGTGACCCTGCTCCTGGACGGCGACGCGAACGACTACTCCGGCAAGGGCCTCTCGGGCGGAACGCTGGTCGTGCGCCCGCCGGAGGGCGCCACGTTCAGCGCGGAGGCGAACGTGATCGTCGGCAACGTGGTGCTCTACGGCGCCACGGCCGGAAAGGCCTTCTTCTGCGGGCTCGCGGGCGAGCGCTTCTGCGTGCGGAACTCGGGCGCGCTGGCCGTCGTTGAAGGCATCGGCGATCACGGCTGCGAGTACATGACGGGCGGCCGCGTGGTGGTGCTCGGCGCCACCGGGCTCAACTTCGCGGCCGGCATGAGCGGCGGGATCGCGTACGTGCTCGACGTCGACGGCGAGTTCCGTAGACGCTGCAACACCGAGCTGGTCGGCTTCGAGCCGATCACCCCCGACGAGGCCGAGGAGTTGCGCGGCTGGGTAGAGGAGCATCGCGAGCGGACCGGCTCGGCGGTCGCCGAGCGACTGCTCGCTGCCTGGGAGGCCTCGCTCGATCGTTTCGTGAAAGTGATGCCGCACGACTACAGGCGCGCGCTGGCGGAGCTGGCGACAGAGGGGGAGGCAGAGGTGGCGGCCGCGGCGGGCGGCCCGGCGGCGAGCCCGGGATACGCGGCGGGAGGCCCGGTTTCGGTCGGAGGCGACGGGGCGTCGCCCTCCGGTGAGGCCTCTCCGACGCCGGCCGAGCCCGCCGGGAGCTCCCCCTGATGGGGGAGCTCGGCGCCTTCCTTCGGGTCGAGCGCGTCGGCTTCGACAAGCGTGACCCGCGCGAGCGGGTCGCCGACTACAGGCAGTACTTCGCGCTGCCCGACGATCGCACCCTGCGCGACCAGGGCGCACGCTGTATGGACTGTGGCGTGCCGTTCTGCCATGAGGGCTGCCCGCTCGGCAACCTGATCCCGGACTGGAACGACCTCGTCTACCGCGATCACTGGCGCGACGCGCTGGCCAAGCTCCACGCGACGAACAACTTCCCGGAGTTCACGGGGCTCATCTGCCCGGCCCCCTGCGAGTCGGCGTGCGTGCTCGACATCAACGACGACCCTGTGACGATCGAGCAGATCGAGCTGGCCATCGTGACGCGCGGGTTCGACGAGGGCTGGATCAAGGCGGATCCGCCACACCACCGGAGCGGCCGGACCGTCGGAGTGGTGGGCTCAGGCCCGGCCGGTCTCGCGGTGGCCGACGAGCTCAACCGGCTCGGCCACCGGGTGACCGTATACGAGCGCGACGAGGAGCCGGGCGGTCTGCTCCGCTTCGGCGTGCCGGACGCGAAGCTCGAGAAGTGGATCATCGACCGCCGCGTCAAGCTGCTCGAGGAGGAGGGGATCGCGTTCGAGTGCGGCGTCGACGTTGGCCGCGACCTGAGCGCCGCCGAGCTGCGCCGGCGCCACGACGCGGTCGTCCTGGCGATCGGCTCCCGGGTGCACCGGGAGCTGGACGTACCGGGTCGCGACCTGGCCGGGGTTCACCTGGCGATGGACTATCTGTACCAGCGCAACCGGGCCGTGGCGGCGCTGGAGGGGCGCTCCGCGGCTGCCCCTGGCGCCGGCGATGCGATCTCCGCCGCGGGCAAGCGGGTCGTGGTGGTCGGCGGTGGGGACACGGGCATGGACTGCATCTCCAATGCGCTCCGCGAAGGAGCGGCGGACGTGCTGCTGCTCGACGTCTACCCGCCGCTGCCTGCGGACGGCCGCCCCGCATCGACGCCCTGGCCCCTGCCTCCGAAGCGCACCTCCACCACCTACGCGCTCGACGAGGGGGGCCAGCGGCGCTTCGGCGCGCAGGTCACCGAGCTCGAGGCCGAGGACGGCCGGGTAAGGGGCGTGCGCGGCCGGCGCGTGGAGGGGACTTCTTCGCGAGACCTCCACGCGCTCCCCGGCAGCGACTTCCTCGAGCCCGCCGAACTCGTCCTGCTCGCGATCGGCTTCAGCCATCCCGAGCACGACGGCCCCGTCGCCGACCTCGAGCTCGACCTCGATCGCCGGGGCAACGTGAAGGCGCCCGTGTATGGAACGAAGATCGACGGCGTCTTCGCCTGCGGCGACGCCCGGGTCGGCCAGTCGCTCGTGGTTACCGCCATCGCCGAGGGCCGGCGCTGCGCGAGGGTGATCGACCAGTACCTCGGCGGCACCGGCGAGGCGCGCCGCATCCCCGCCGAGGCGATGTTCGCGTACGAGGACGGCGACCCGCACTCGCTCCGCCATCAGGCGGAGACGGCGCGCACGGTGACGGTCGGCGACGCGTTCTGGTCGGGGCCGCGCGACGAGCGCTGAGCGAACCCCGGCGGGCCAGGGTCCGCTCACGCTCTAGGTCTCAGTCGCAGTAGTCAGGGGCGCTTCCTACCGGCTCGTAGCAGAGGGCCTCGCCCTGATTCGAGTTGCCCTCGAGGAAGCCGATCCGCTGGACCTCGCGCTCGAATGGCCCCTTGTACTTGAGGATGTACAGGCCGTTGCGCAGGTCGACGACGTAGATCAGCCCGTCCTTGATGATCGGGTAGCTCCACATCACGACCTTCTCGTTGCGGCCCGTGTCCGGGTCCGAGGAGAGCCGGGGGTCCTCGAGCATGACCTCGTCAAGCGGCTTGGGTATGAACTGGGCCAGCCGGGAAGGGTCGAGCGGATCCGCGATGCTGATGGCCTGGAACCCGCCGGAGTGCCACGTGCTGAACGCGATGTGCGGCGTGAGGGTCGGGTTGTGGGCGGAGTAGGAGGTATGCGGCGGGTTCCACGTGGAGCAGGTGGACGGGTCGTTTTCCGGCAGCCTGTACTCGGCCTCGACCGCCGGGGCGGTCGGGTCCGAGATGTCGATCATTCGAGCCCAGCCCCACGGGCAGCCGTGGTCTGGCCCTGTGGCCGTTCCGTACACCTCGTCGGAAACGTACGCCCAGTCGCGATTCCAGAACTTGATCGCGCTGTGGGCGCCTGGCCCGGCCCAGTGCGGCCGGTTCTCGTTGAGCGTGATCGGGTGAGGCTGCGGGGAAGGGAGGCCCTCCGCGAACTCGGACACGTCGACCACTGCGAAGCCGCCGGTCAGCAGCGCGAAGTAGGCCCTGCTGCCGTCGTTACTGACCGACAGCGAGTGGAGGCCGCCCGTCGGGATGTCCTCCATGGGTTCAGGGAGATCGACCAGGCTGTACCCGTGCGGTGCGCTGTAGAGAGTCACCGGCGCCCCTCCGTTCCGCACCGGCGAGATGTCCCACACGGAGAACGGGCAGGACGGCGAGCCCCCTCTGGTGCTGCATGCCGAGCCCGGGTTCGCAGCGTTGCCCGCGAATAGGAGCGCACGGCTCGGATCCGACGGGTCCTCCCAGAGGAAGAACTCGTGCGTATCAACGTCGAACTGACGGATGAGCTTCGGGTGCCTTGCGTTCGCTCCCGAGATGTCGTAGAAGCGGAAGTTGCTGATCGACGGCTCAGTGCAGTGATGCAACGCGCCGCCCACACCACAGTTGGTGTTCAGGACGATCAGAATTCCCTGCGACTGCCACACGCGCAACTCGCGCGACGACTCGCCGGGCTTCGCGTCGAGCGGGGAATCCGTCAGCAGCCTGGGCTCCGACGGGTTGCTGATGCGCACAACCATCAAGCCGCCCTGCGGCATGCCCTCGTGGCCGCCGTCGGTCCGGCTCCCGATGTAGGCGTAGTTGCCGTGGATCGCGATGGCCGCGTTCATGCCGCGGTTCATCAAGGGCTCGTGCCCGATCTGCTTGATCGAGCCTGGTGTCGTCTGCGCCGCGGCGCTCGCCACCGCCGACAGGACGAAGGTCAGCGCGGTGATCGCGACGAGCGCCTTGGACCATGATGACTTGAGCATGTCGCCTCCAAGTCGTGATGATTGGAGAGCGCAGGTCCGTCCCCTCCCCATCCAGCCGGTCCCCGTGCTGGCATCGCTCTCCGGAGAGCCGTTATTTCCGGGCGCGGGCAACCTCAAACCAGCGCCAGGTGCGGGGCAAGGCGACCCTAGTTACTTCCAATAACCGTTAGGCTCGCCGCCCGCCGTGTCCGAGCTCCTCTTCAAGCCCGCCACCGACCTCGCGCGCATGATCCACGCCGGCGAGGTCTCCTCGCGCGAGGTCGTCGAGGCCTCGCTCGAGCGAATCGACGCCCTCCAGCCCGAGCTGAACGCCTTCTGCCACCTCGACCCGGAGGGCGCCCTCGCGGCGGCCGACACGGTCCTGCCCGGCGACGAGCGCCCGTTCGCCGGCGTGCCGATCGCCATCAAGGACACCGCGCCCGTGGCGGGAATGCCGTTCACGCTGGGGTCGGACCTGTTCGGCGACTTCGTTCCCGGCCACGACGCGTTCACGGTGCGGCGATTGCGCGAGGCGGGCTTCGTGCTGGTCGGCAAGACGAGCCTGCCGGAGTTCGGCATCCTGCCGGTGACCGAGCCGCGGCGCTTCGGCCCGACCCGCAACCCCTGGGACACCGACCGCACTCCCGGTGGCTCCTCCGGCGGCGCGGCCGCCGCCGTGGCCTCCGGCATGGTCCCGCTGGCCCACGGCAGCGACGGCGGCGGCTCGATCCGCATCCCTGCCGCCTGCTGCGGGCTCGTCGGGCTCAAGCCGAGCCGCGGGCGCATCTCGCGCGGGCCCGAGCAGGGGGAGGACTTTCTGGTACAGGACGGGGTGGTCACGCGCACCGTCGCCGAGACCGCGGAGCTCCTCGACGTGCTCGCCGGCTACGAGCCCGGCGACGCGTCCTGGGCCCCGCCGCCGGCGACGCCGTTCGCCGAGGCGGCGCGGCGCGACCCAGGTCGCCTGCGAATCGGTCTCACCACCGCCGCCCCCATAGATACGGAGCCGGATCCGCTCTCCGAACGCGCCGTCCGCGACGCCGCCGAGCTGCTCTCGTCGCTCGGGCACGACGTCGAGGAGGTGCCTGCGCCGTGGCACGGACAGGACCTGCTGCGCATATTCACGCTGGTGTTCGGGACGCCGGTCGGACTCGGCATGGTCTTCGCCGGTCAGGTGACCGGCCGCGAGCCCGGGGAGGAGCTGGTGGAGCCGCTGTCGTGGACGATCTGGAAGGGGCTGCAGGAGCGGACGCCGGTCGACTACCTGCTGGCGCGGACCCGGCTCACGATCGCCTCGCGGAGCATCGTCGCGCTCTGGGACGAGTACGACGTGGTGATGACCCCCACACTCGCCGAGCGTCCGGTCCGGATCGGGGAGATCGACGCCTGCAGCGACGAGCCCTGGGAGGACTTCCGCCGCTCCGGCAAGTTCACGCCCTACACGGCGATCTTCAACGTGACGGGCCAGCCGGCGATCTCGCTGCCCCTGTTCCACGGCGACGACGGTCTTCCGCTGGCCGTGCAGCTCGCCGGCCGCCCGGCGGACGAAGCGACCCTGCTCTCGCTCGGCGCCCAGCTGGAGGCGGCGAGGCCGTGGGCGGACCGGCGCCCGGAGACGGCAGCGGTCTGATCCCTCACAGCGCCTTCAGCAGCTCCCGATCCCGCTCATAGCTGAGCAGCGCGCGCGCCTCGTCCGGTTCGACCCAGCGCAGCTCGTCCACCTCGTCGTTCGGAGCGAAGCCCGGGTCCTCCTCCACCTCCATCAGCCAGTACCGCACCAGCTTCGGCCTGTCCTTGTTGTCCCGGTAGCGCACCCCCGGCAGCTCTCGGTCGAGGCGGCAGCGCAGGCCGGTCTCCTCCCGCACCTCCCGCAGCGCCGCGTCCTGGAACGACTCGCCCGCATCGAGCTTCCCTTTGGGCAACGTCCAGTCGTCGTACCGGGGACGGTGGACGAGGACGATTCGCCCCTCGGAGTCGACGACGACCCCGCCGGCGGCTTTGACCTCGATCTTCACAGCTCGCGCACGTCGGCTCCGCCGGGAGCGAAGGTCACGCGCCGGACGTCGCCGTCGGCGACCTCCGACCGAACGCGCTCCATCAGCGCCCCGGTCTGCTGCCAGTGACACCAGAAGAGGACGGTCGGGCCGGCGCCCGAGATCGTGGCGCCCACCGCCCCGAGCTCCTCGGCTCGCTCGACGAGCTCCATCGAGCGAGGGTAGAGATGGCGTCGCCGCGGCTGGTGGAGGAGGTCGCGCAGCCCGCGGCCGATCAGCGAGAAGTCGTCCTTGGCCAGACCCAGAACGAGCAGCGCAGCGTGACCGGCGCCGTGCACCGCCTCGGCGAGCGGCACCTCGGCCGGCATGGCCGCGCGAGCTGCGGTGGTCGGCACCTCGTGGTCCGGGATGACGAGCACCCCCTCCAGGCCCGGTGCCGGATCGAAGCGCACCGGTTCCCCGTCGCCCGGACAGATCACGAACCCGCCGAGAAGAGCCGCGGCCACATTGTCCGGGTGGCCCTCCAACTTGCTCGCAAGCTCGAACAGCGACGCGTCGAGCTCGTACATGTGGTCCGCGGCGCATAGGCCGGCGACGATCGCGGCCGCGCTCGAGCCGAGCCCCGCGGCGACCGGGATCTCGGAGCGGATGTGGAAGGTCAGGCCGTCCACGGGATGGAGCAGCTCGAACGCCCGCACGCAGAGGTTCGAGCGATCGGCGGGGACACCCGGAAGCTCGCAGTGGACGAAGAACTCACCCGTTTCCTCCACCTCGAGCTGGAGCGTCGGCGACAGGGCCGCCGCGAGCACGTCGTAGCCCGGTCCGAGGTTGGCGGAGGAGGACGGGACCCGGACCAGGCGATGTCGTCTCACCGGGCCGACTCCGGCCGGGAGCAGCCAGGGCCGGCGCTGCCGGGGCCGTCGCTCACCCGAGCACCGCCTCTTCCACGCGCTCGATCTCCGGCTCGCACGGCAGCACGCTCGTCGCCCGGTTCATCGCGGTCTGCGGGTCCTTCAAGCCGTGGCCGGTGAGCACGCAGACGACCCGCCCCTCGGCGCCGTTCTTGAGCAGGCCCGCGACCGACGCCGCCGATGCCGGCTCGCAGAACACGCCCTCTCGGGCGCCGAGGAGCGAATAGGCGTCCAGGATCTCGGCGTCTGAGACGGCGCGAACCTCTCCCCGTGACGAGGTGAACGCGCTCATCGCGTCCTCCCAGCGCGCCGGATTGCCGATCCGGATCGCGCTCGCCACGGTCTCGGGCCGCTCGACAGGAGCTCCGGTCACGAGCGGCGCGGCGCCCTCGGCCTGGTAGCCGTGCAGGCGGGGCGCCGCCCCGACCTCCTGAAAGCCCTTCCACCAAGCCGTCACGTTCCCCGCGTTCCCCACTGGGATGCACAGGACGTCGGGCGGGTCCCCAAGCTGGTCGCAGACCTCGAACGCTCCGGTCTTCTGGCCCTCGATGCGGAAGTCGTTCACGGAGTTGACGAGCGAGATCGGATGCCGTCCCGCCAGCTCGCGCACGAGCGCCAGCGCCTCGTCGAAGTTCCCGCGCAGCGCGATCACGCGCGCCCCGTGCATCAGCGCCTGGGCGAGCTTGCCGGTGGCGATCTTGCCCTCGGGCACGATCACCGCGCCGCGGAGCCCGGCGCGCGCCGCGTAGGCCGCGGCGCTCGCGGCCGTGTTGCCGGTCGACGCGCACACGACCGCCTCGGCGCCCTCGCTCAGCGCGGCGCTCACCGCAACCGTCATGCCCCGATCCTTGAACGAGCCGGTCGGGTTCGCGCCCTCGAGCTTCAGCCACACGTCCGCTCCGGTCAGCTCCGAGAGGTGCGGCGCCTGGACCAGCGGAGTGTCGCCCTCCCCCATCGTCACGAGGGGCTCGACCGGGAGCCGGTCGCGGTAGCGCCAGAGGCTCAGGCGAACACCTCTTCGATCACCCGGATCACGCGCGGCGTCTCGCGCACGAAGTCGAGCCGCGAGATCAGCCCGACGGCGGCGCGGAACTTCGACTCGAGCACGGGGTGCATGACCATCACGAGGCGCGCCTCGTCGCCCAGCCCCTTCTGCACTACCGACTTGATCGACACCCCCTGGAGCCCGAGGATCTCGGCGACCTGGGCCAGGACGCCGGGGCGGTCGGCCACCTCGAGGTGGACGTAGAAGGAGAACTCGGTGTCCGTCACGACCGGCACGTCCACCGCGGGCGCCGGCAGCGAGGGCGGTGGGATCATCGCCGAGACCACATCCCCCAGCACCGCGCTGGCGGTCTGGATGCCGCCGGCGCCGGGCCCCGACAGAGTGATCTCGGTGATCGTCGGAGACTCGATCGTGACCGCGTTGAAGGCCCCGTTCACTGTCGCGAGCGGATGGTCCGCGTACAGGAACGCCGGGTAGACGTGCACCGCGATCCCGCCGTCGATCCGCTCCGCCGAGCCGATCAGCTTCAGCGACAAGCCGAGCTCCTTCGCGTACTCGATGTCGTCAGGGGTGAGGCGCTCGATCCCCTCACAGCTCACCTGGTCGAGCCGGACCGGGGCGTTGAAAGCGAGCCGCGCGAGGATCGCCATCTTCGCCGCCGCGTCCTTCCCGGTCACGTCCTCGGTCGGGTCCGCCTCCGCGTAGCCGAGCCGCTGGGCCTCGGCGAGCGCCTGGTCGTAGGTCGCGCCGGTCCGGGCCATCTCTGTGAGGACGAAGTTGGTCGTGCCGTTGACGATCCCGTGCACGCGCTCGATGTGGGCGGCGGCGAGCGTCTCGGCCATCACACGGATGGCGGGCACGACTCCTGCTACCGCGCCCTCGAACCGGAGCTGCACACCGCCCCGGCGGGCCGTGTCGAACACCTCCTCGCCGTACTGGGACAGGAGCTGCTTGTTGGCGGTGACGACGTGGCGGCCGGCCTGCATGGCGCGCAACACGTAGTCGCGCGCCGGGTCGATGCCGCCCATGAGCTCGACGATGAGGTCGCTGCGGTCGAGGATCTCCTCGAAGTCGCCGCGGCTGCGGGTCAGCACGCCGGTGAGCTCGGGCCGCCGCCCGACCTCCGCCTCGATCGCGTCGGCCCGCTCCTCGATCAGCCGGGCAAAGGCGCCGCCGACCGTGCCGTGCCCTAGGAGGCCGACCCGAAAGGGGTTGTCAGACATCTCGCTGCGTCAGGTCGTCGTAAGTCTCGCGGCGGACCACCACGCGGGCGTCGCCCTCCCTGCAGAAGATCACGGGCGGACGGGGCACGGCGTTGTAGTTGTTGGCCATCGCGTAGGCGTAGGCGCCGGTTGCGGGGACCACGAGCACGTCGCCGGGGCGCGGGTCGTCGAGGGCCACGTCGCGGACGAGGATGTCGCCGGACTCGCAGTGCATGCCGGCGATTGTGCAGCGGTCAGAGCCCCCGAAGCGGTCGGCGATCTCGGCTTCGTAGCGCGCCCCATAGAGCATCGGCCGGAGGTTGTCCGACATGCCCCCGTCCACCGCCACGTAAGTCCGCACGCCGGGGATGCGCTTGACGGTGCCGACCCTGTAGATCGTCACCCCTGCGTTCCCGACCAGCGAGCGTCCGGGCTCGCAGAGCACGGTCACGGCGTCCGGGGCGCGGCGGAGCAGCGCGTCCACGTAGTCCTCGATCGAGGGTGGATCGTCGTCCGCCGTGTAGGCGATCCCCAGGCCGCCGCCGAGGTTCAGCAGAGGCCAGCGGCCCATGCCGCCGAGCACCTCGCCCAGGCGCTCGAAGACCTCGAGGTCGAGGATCTGCGACCCGATGTGCGCGTGGAGGCCGCTGATGTCGAGCCCGGCGCGGCTGCAGGCCTCGATCGCCCGCGGGACGTCCTCCACCGCGAAGCCGAACTTGGAGTCCACCTGGCCGGTCTGGATGTAGGAGTGGGTGCTCGGCTCGATCCCGGGGGTGACGCGCAACATCACCTTCTGGGCCCGTCCCCGCAGGCGCTCGATCTCGTCGAACGAGTCGAGGACGATGTGACCGACGCCCTGGCCGACCGCGTAGTCGAGCTCGGCCTGTGACTTGTTGTTGCCGTGCATGTAGAGGCGGCTCGGGGCGAAGCCCCCGGCCAGCGCGAGGTGGAGCTCGCCGCCGGAGGCGACGTCGGCGCTCAGGCCCTCGCCGGCGAAAAGGTGGAAGGCGGCCCTGCAGGGGAACGCCTTGGCCGCGTAGATCACCTCGAAATGCTCGACGTGGGCGCGAAAGGCCTCCAGGTAGGCGCGCGCGCGGGCGCGCATGTCGTCCTCGGCGTACACGTAGGCGGGCGTGCCGAAGTCGCGCGCGAGCTCGATCACGTCGCAGCCGCCAACCTCGAGCCGGCCGCGCTCGTTGATTCGCGAGCCGAGCGGGAAGACGTGTGACGCGGTTACGGATGCCATGATCGGCGGCGATTATGAAGCAGCGGGGCAGCCGGCAGCCGGTGCTCCTGTACCTCGATCAGAACTATCTGAGCGGGATCGCTAAGCGCAAGCCGGCCTTCCGGGAGCTCGAGCCGGCGTTGCGCGGGGCCGTGCGGGACGACGCGGTCCGGGTGACGGAGTCGCCGGTGCACGAGGTCGAGTCGGCCGCGCGCCCGGACCTCGGCCTCCTTCCGCTGCTTCGTGAGCTCTCCGGAGGGCTGCGTCTTCCGGCCGAGCGAGGCCGGGCCGAGCGGGGCTGCGCGCGGGCGCTGCGGGCGATGGTCGAGCGCGACTATCCGGTGCGACCGCGGCGGGAGAGTGACGAGCGTGACATCGACGCGCTCTCGTTGGCGCTTCCCGGGTGCGACCTCGTTACATGCGACGCCTTCATGGCTGAGCTGATCCGCCGTGCGCGGCTTGACCTCCGCTTCGACTGCGAGCTCTTCACAGGCCGCCGCCCGGACGTGGAGCGCCTTCGGGAGCGGCTCGAAGAGCTGGCGGCGAGCACAGGGCTTCTCCGATGAGACATCCCACGCCCGATCCGCCCGAGCTCGGATCGCTGGACGGGCTCGCCTACGCGCTGTTCCTCCCCGACGGCGAGCCGGAGGCCGGGGTCGTGATCCTTCATGGCGCGGGCTCGGCCAAGGAGAGCCACTTCGACTTCGCGCGCGGCTGTCGCGAGGACCGTCTCGCAGCGCTGGCCTACGACGCGCGCGGGCACGGCCGCTCTGACGGCGCCTTCGGCCCGGGCGCGATCGACGACACGCTGGCGATGGTGGAGCTGTTGCGATCGCACGCGCCGCGCGTCGCCCTGCGGGGCTCGAGCCTAGGCGGCTTCCAGGCCCTCCACGCGGCCGCGCGCGACCCGGCCATCTGCGCGGTCGTCGCGATCTGTCCCGCCCCGGAGAACAGGCTGCTTCGCGGGCTCGCCTCGGGCGAGCTCCGGGAGTTCGAGTGCGACGTCTCGGCGACAGAGATGTGGCTCGAAACGCTCGACCTGTACGACGCGGCCGGCCGGCTCGGCCCGCACACCTCGCTGCTGCTGCTGCACGCCCGCGGAGACGAGCAGATTCCCTACGCCGTGAGCGAGGACCTCTACGCGGCCGCCCACGAGCCGAAGCGGCTGCTGCTGCTGCCCGGCGGCCACCATCGCTCGCTGCAGCACGACCTGGAGCTGCAGGCCGTATCGCGGCGCTTCATCCGAGATGCCGCGCGCGGGCGCGCGTGAACGAGGGCGGGCGAGGTCGCACCCTCTGCGTATCCCGCGGGCCCGCGCGGAGCCGCCGGTCCGAGCGAGTGCCGGCGCATGTCCGCGCAGCCGCGCCGCGACGCGGGGTGACGGCAGTCGGGCGAGCCCGGACCTAGGGCAGCTGCGGCAGGGTGTTGTCGACGGTCGTGCCGGTCTGCGTCACCAGGTCGCCCACCTGCTGGCCGGTTTCCGTCACCGTCTGGCCGACGGTGGGTGACACTCCCCCGACGGTGCCGCCTACCGTTCCAGTCGCGTCCTCGACCGTGCCGCCGACAGGGGTCGTCACGTTACCCACGCTGGGGGCGTCGGGGAGGCTGCCGCCGCCGCCGGAATCGACCGTCGGAAGCTGGGGAACCGCGGTGCCGGAGCCTGAGCCGCCACCGTCACCGGTGCTCGTAGTGGGGTTGTCGGGGCTGGTGTCGCCACCGCCGCCACCATCGGACCCTCGATCGCCTCCGGGGGTTCCACCGCCGAGACGATCGCTTCCGCCGCCGTGGGCTCCGGCACGGCGCGCTCCGCCTTGCGTTCGATCGCCGCTCCGCGTAGAGCGTGAGCGGGAATCGCGTCGAGGGGAGCCTTCCTTGGACGCCGTCAGCCTGGAGGCGAGTCGCGCCTTACCGCCGGCATCCGGAGGTTGCGTCTGGTCCTGGACGACCAGCCGCTCCAGCCCGTCGTTCTGCCCCTCCCCCGGCCAGCCACGAAACGCGACGATCGTGCTAACGATCCCCAGCAGCAGGATCGACGCAGCAATCAGGACCCCGGTCGTACCGAGGCTCGCGATGTAAGCCCTCGTCGTCTTCACGGAATGGGGTACCCCGTGACAAGATCGGCAAGCTCTGCCTGATCCTGTACTTACCCGGGCATGGGTAACACGGAACGGCGCCGATTACCAGGCCCAACCGAAGTCGTGGCGTGAATCCAACTTCCCCCCCGTCCCTCCGACCGGGGAAGTGAGAATGAGTCTCGTTTACGCTTCTGCCGTGCCATCGCCGCTGGACCTGCTCGATCTTCCGTTCCTGCGGAACGCGCTGGTTGAGCTTCTCCTGCTCGGGGTCGCAGGCGGGATCCTCGGTGCCTGGATCGTGCTGCGCCGGCTTGCTTTCTTCACACATGCGGTGGGTTCCGCGACCTTCCCGGGGCTCGTAATCGCGGACGCCTCGGGGATCAGCGCTACGCTGGCCGGCCTCGCGATTGCCCTCGGCTATGCGGGCGGAGTGGAGCGCGTGGGGCGAGCTGGACGAGAGCCCGGCGAGGCGACCGCCCTGCTGCTCGCCGCCTGCCTGGCCACCGGAGTGATCCTTGCGAGCGACGTCTTCGAGTCCGGCGCGGTCGTGGATCGGCTCCTATTCGGCACGCTTCTTGGGCTCGAAACCGAGGACGTAGTGATCTCAGCCGCAGCTGTGGCGCTGGCCGCGGCGGCGTCGGTCGCGCTGGGGCGGACCTGGTCGGCCTTGGCGTTCGACCCCGATGGAGCGGGGGCGCTCGGCGTGCCGACCCGTCGCGCCGACCTGCTGATGCTCGCGCTCGTGGCGCTTGCAGCCGTCGCCGCGATCCCCGCCGTCGGCGCGCTGTTGGTGAGCGCGATCTACGTCCTCCCAGCCAGCGCCGCCCGTCTCGTCACGCGGAGCGTCGTCGGCTTGATCGTCGCGGCGCTGGCTTTCGCAGTCGGCGAGGGCTTGGTCGGCCTGTACGTCGCCTACTGGCTGGACCTCCCGCCTGGCCCACCGGTGGCGGTGCTGGGTGCGGTCACCTACGGAGCCGTGGCGGCAGGGGTCGCGACCCCGCCCG
>Ga0126312_10000119_pt1 | contig 35455 bp, 38 predicted proteins | sample Plot104A_FD_92537 | JGI IMG/M metagenome (GOLD analysis project Ga0126312, IMG submission 92537) | Serpentine soil microbial communities from UC McLaughlin Reserve, CA, USA - Plot104A | ecosystem: Environmental > Terrestrial > Soil > Grasslands | place: USA: UC McLaughlin Reserve, Lake County... | reverse complement strand
CTGTCAGCCGCAGATCGGCTCATTTGGATACTCCGAGCAACAGGCTAGGGACAAGGGGTACGACGTCAAGACCGCGAAGTTCCCGTTCAGTGCCAATGGCAAGGCACACGGGCTGGGGGAGACAACTGGGTTCGTCAAGCTGGTCGCCGACGCCAAATACGGCGAGATCCTAGGCCTGCACATGATCGGAGCGGATGTAACCGAGTTGCTTCCAGAGCTGACGCTGGCGCAGCTCTGGGATCTCACTGCCGAAGAGGTGGCACGCAACGTGCACGCGCACCCAACTCTGTCGGAGGCGCTCAAAGAGGTCGCCCACGGCATCTCCGGCCGGATGATTAATTTGTAACCCCGGATCGCGCGCCGCCGTGCTGAGGAGAAGCGAGCGGACGCGCTTTTTGTCCGCGAACGACGACGAAGTAGGCGGCTACCAAGCGCGATCCGCGCGGAGCGAGCGCTAGCGAGCGGAGCAATGCTAGCTGTGGGTGACGTAGCCCTCTAGCTGATTGCGCTCGAACTCAATCTGGGAGATGTGCGACTTCACCACATCACCTATGCTCACCAGACCAGACAGTCGACCGAAGTCGTCGACGACAGGCAGATGACGAATGCGTTGCTCCGTCATCGTGTCCATCAGCGACTGAACCGACTCCTCCGGCCGACAGGTCAGCACCTCACTGGTCATAACGTCTGAGACCGGTGAATCCAGAAAATCTGGACCATCGCAGAGCCGACGCACCACGTCACGCTCAGTCAGAATGCCTGAGATTTCTTTTCCGTCGGTGGATACCACGACGGCCCCGAGGTTGTACTCCTTGAGCAGCGCGAGGGCTTCAGCCACGGTCGTTGTCGGCCGGACGGTGATGACATCGAAGCCTTTGCTGCGGAGTAGTTCGTAGATTCGCATCGCCAACCTCCTGACGCAGAAGGTTAGCCTGGCAACTGACACTTGGGTAGGTCGCCGATGCTCCGGTAGCGTACTGATTCCAGTCACTACGCCGAAACGCGCATGAGACGCCGGGGGTAACAACCATGATCGTTGTCCGGCACGTCGCAGCAACTCTACTGGTCATATTGGCGTGCAGCGCCTGCGGTGCGGCTCAGGATCCCTTGGCATCACCAAACATTGGGTCAGTGAGGGCGGCGCCCGCATCCGCGAAGCCATTGGGCCGCTCTCCAGGGCAGGCAGAAGCACCAGACGCAAAGTCCAGCACGACCCAGCTGGCGCAGGCTGAGTCACTGCGTACTCCAACGGAGGCCGCCAAACCGAGCGCAAAGCCCAAGCAGGCACAGGCCAGCTTGCCGCGCGGCGGCCGTGAGGTTTTTCCCCGCTATCGACTGGTGGGGTATGCCGGTGTGACCGGGGCGTCAACCCTCGGCAGGCTCGGGACAGGTCCGCTGGATCAGCGGGTCGGTGAGATCGAATGGAGAGCCAAGCCGTACGCCGCTGGGCGGGAAATTCTGCCAGTCGTGGAGGTGATCGCGGCCGTGGTTCAAGGCGGTCCTGGTCATGATGGCAAGTACCGGGTGCGGCTCACCGACGCGCAGATTGCGAAGTATCACAAAGCGGCCCGGAAGCATCGGGCGGTGATGTTGCTGAATCTGCAACCGGGCCGGTCGGAGTTCATCACCGAGGCGAAGGCCTTCCAGAAGTGGCTCAAGCAACCCGATGTCGGCGTCGCCTTGGATCCTGAGTGGGCAATGGATCGAGGTCAACGACCTGGGGGTGTCTACGGGCATACCACCGGCGCCGAGTTGGACGAGGTGGCCCGCTACCTCTCCGGGCTTGTCAAGCAATACCACCTGCCAGAGAAGGTGATGGTCTATCACCAGGTCGCCAGCAGCGTGGTGCGTAAGGAGTCCGGCCTGAAGGCCCATGATGGCGTGGTCGTGATCAAATCTGTCGACGGGCTCGGGCATCCGGGACCGAAGAAGAACACCTATCGGGTGGTCAACAAGACAACACCGAAGTACGTACACGCCGGGTTCAAGCTGTTCTTTACCGAAGATCGGCGTCATGGCGGCCGGTTGATGACGCCGAAGGAGGTACTCGGCCTCAACCCAAGTCCTGAGTACGTGATGTTCGAATAGGACGCCACTGCTCGGCCCGCTGGCGCTCGGGCAGAATTGCCGACATGGGTAATGCTCCGCTTCGGCTCACCGGCGATCCCGAAGCCGATCAACTGCTGACCGATGACGACAACGCACTACTGATCGGCATGGTCCTAGATCAGCAGGTGCCGATGGAGAAGGCGTTCAGCGGCCCGCTGGTAGTCGCGCAACGAATGGGCGGCCGCCTGGAGGTTGCCAAGATCGCCGCCATGAGCGAAGACGAATTTGTCGCATTGTGTTCTGAGCGACCGGCGATCCACCGATTCCCCGCTGCGATGGCGAAGCGCATTCGACAGACCTGTCAGATGCTGGTCGATTACTACCAAGGCGAGGCTGGGAACATCTGGAAAGACGTCCGCTCTGGTGATGAACTCAAGGCCAGGCTGGAGGGGCTCCCCGGCTTCGGGGCGGACAAGGCAGCGATCTTCACCGCCGTACTCGGCAAGCTCCGCGGGGTGACACCAGACGGCTGGCGTACCGCAGCCGGCTACTACGGCGAGCCGGGCACTTTCAGGTCGGTCGCTGACATCGTCGACGACGATTCACTGCAGAAGGTGCGCGAGACCAAGAAATCGGTCAAGGCCGCCCAGAGGCCCTCGGGCTGAGGGTTGGGCGGGCCGAGCCATGATCGAGCGCGAGGCGGCAGCGGGCATCGCTGAGGTAAGACGTAGCCGCCCGTACCACGCGCTGATCGGCATCGGCCTGGTCAGCTACGGCCTGCTTCATCTTGTGCTCGCGTGGCTCGCCATCCAGCTCGTGCTGTGGAAACGAGCTGAGGCATCGAGTGAGGGTGCCCTGAGTCAGCTAGGAAAGCAGCCGCTCGGTGGCGTACTGCTCTGGGTTATGGCGATCGGACTATTCACATTGACCCTCTGGCAGGCGGTCGAGGCCACGATTGGACGCGATGCACCGAGTCGTGACAGCAGATTGCGGCGTCGACTCATGTCGGCTGGTCGCGCCATTTTTTATCTGGCCTTGGGCGTACTGGCAGTAGCCGTGGCGACCGGAGGGGGATCGGGTTCCGGTGATGGTGAAGAAACGCTCAGTGCCAAGTTGATGGCAGTTCCGTTCGGCCGCGTGCTGGTAGCCGCAGTTGGCGCGGCAGTGATCGCCGTCGGTATCGCTCAGATCATCAAGGGCGTGAAGCAGAACTTCATCGAAGATCTTGACCGGCGTGCCCCACAAGCGGTGCGACGGCTCGGAACCGTGGGCTATTGCGCCAAAGGAATTGCGTTCGCCATCATCGGAGGGCTGTTCATCTGGGCGGCGATCAGCTACGACCCGGACAAAGCAGGCGGTATGGATGCTGCGCTTTCGACGATTCGAGGCCAACCGTTCGGGACCGTGCTGTTAACGATCATGGCTATCGGAATCGCGTGCTTCGGCGTCTACTGCTTCTTTTGGGCTCGAATGGCTCGCTACTGAGTTACAAGATCAACTTGTGGGGGAGTGCGGTCAGTTAATGATCAACACCGAATCTGGCAGGCCGATCGGCTACTGGCTGAAGAGAGTGGACCGGCTCATCGACGGACAGTTCGAGCGGCAGCTTGCTGAGGACGGGTTGTCCCGTCGCCAGTGGCAGCTGCTCAACCTGCTCGAAGGCGGTCCGAGATCAAACAACAATTGACGTGCTGTCGAGGATGGCGGCGAATCTTGCGCCGGACTCATCAGCCGGTAAATACCGGTAGCCCGACATGCGGATAGGTGACCTACCGGTGCATCCAATATCCGACGGTACGTTCGTGGCACGTCCAAGCTATTTCGGACCGGCTTTGGCATCGGATACTCGACCTGATGTGTTCAATCAGCGAGGCACAGCCTGGTTGCCGATCGGCTGCTTTCTGATTCGAACTGCGGATCGAGTAGTGCTCGTCGATGCCGGGTTGGGTCCCCAACAACAGCAACTCGCCGACGGAATGCAACTGGTCGGAGGGCAACTCCTTACTGGATTGGCCGCTGTTGGCACCGCTCCGGAGAACATCACCGATGTGGTCTGCACTCACCTCCATTCCGATCACATTGGCTGGCTATTTGATCTTGAGGCGCGGCCGGTTTTCGGGTACGCGACGATCTGGTTCGGCGCATCCGACTGGGACCACTTTGTCAACGGGCCTGGCGACATGTATCCGCACGTCCGGGATGGATTCCGCCGTCTGCACTCGTCCTTGCTCCGGCCGGTCGACCGGGATGTGTCTGTTGCTCCTGGCGTCACAACCCTGTCGACTCCTGGACACACACCGGGGCACTTGTCTGTGCTGATCACCTCTGGCCGGGAGCGTGCGCTGCTGCTCGGCGATGCGATCACCTGCCCCTTGCAACTCGATGAGCCGGCCTGGCACTCCATGGGCGATATGGATGTCGCACTCGCCGACCACACCCGGGAACAGTTGTGGCGTGAGATGGAGCAGCCACGTGTGATCGGGGTCGGCTCCCACTTTCCAGACCTGCGGTTCGGGCGGGTGCTGGCCGGAGCCGATCGACGCTGGGCAAGCTGACCGACCGGAAGGAGCAACCAGGGGATGACAGATGTCAGCGGCGTTGCAAACGGACGCATCCGCGTCGCCACGCTGAACTTGTTCGGGACGCGAGTCGACTGGGATGCGCGCCGAACCGTAGTTCGGTCTGGATTTGCCAACCTGAGGCCCGACCTCGTCTCCTTGCAGGAGGTCATCAAGACCTCCGACTACGACCAGGCCCGCGACGTGCTTGGCCAGGATTACCACCTGCTTCATCACGGTGTCAGGTTGGCTGACGGCCAAGGGGATTCCATTGCCAGTAGGTGGCCGGTCGCTGCTCAAGACGAGGTCGAGGTGCCGATGGGTAATGGGACAACTGAGCTTCTCAGCTCGACCCTGGTCGCCAGGATTGACGTACCGCAGCCAGTTGGGCCTGTCATGTTCGTCAACCACGCGACGGCATTCGAGCTAACTCGCGAAGTGGACCGCGAGCGCCAGGCTGTGGTCGTTGCCGAGTACCTGGAACGGGAAGTCGCCGCCCGGCCGTCACACATCATCGTCGCGGGCGATCTGAACGCCCGGCCTGATGCCGCGAGCATCCGTTACTGGACCGGTGCACAATCCCTCAACGGCGGCAGCGTTTGCTATCGCGACGCTTGGGCTACCCGACACCCGAGCGAACCGGGACACACATTCACGACCGAGAACGCGCTGACCGCGACTGGCGAGGGCGGCGAGTGGGAACTCGAGCCTGGGCGGCGTATCGACTACATCCTCGTACGCTGCAATGACCATGGACCGACCCTTGACGTCGCATCCTGCCGGAGGATTTTCGATCGGGTCGTGAACGGTGTCTGGGCGAGTGATCATTTTGGGGTTACGGCCGATCTGTCGGCCTTTACGCCTTCGGGCCGCACGGCACCGTAAATCGTTTCGGCCATCGCGAGCGGTTCCAATGCCTGGCCGTGCGATTAGATAAACGGCGGCAATGACGGCAATTGCGCCACCTAGCGTCGCAGCGGTCCAGCTGTCGCCAAGAGCTGCGCCAAGGCCGGCTCCGACCAACGGCTCGAGTGTCAAGATCACCGCGCTCGTGGTCGCGTCCAGGCGGGTCTGCGCCCAACTCAATGCCACGAAGGCGGCGCCGGTCGCGGCGGCTCCAAGGAAAAGGGTGGCCGCTGCGGCAGATAGCGACATCGCTGGCCAGAGGCCTTGCCGATCGTTGATAAGGAGCTGCCAGACGATTGCGACTGCGGCAGATGCCGCCATCTGGACCACGGCCAGGGCGTACAGCCGACCCGCACGAGACCATTGCTCCAGCGCGACCAGATGAACTGCCCACAAGATCGCGGCGGTCAAGATCAACGGCATTCCGGGCGCGGCAGCGAAGGATCGCACCGTGATCAACCCGAGGCCGGCCAAAGCCAGGAATACCGCAGTCGCCGCTCGGATGGCGGGCCGGCGACGAAGCCAGATCCAGGCGATGATGGGAGCAAAGACCACGGTCGTTCCCGTGACAAATGCCGAGATCAACACCGATGTGGTCTGCATGCCGTGAGTGCAGAGCACAAAACCGGTGCCCAACAGCGCTCCGAGCCACATTCCACGGCGTAGCGTTCGCCGGTCTAGCCCACGCAGGACGCGAGGCCGTAGCGCAAGCAGGGTCAACGTAGCTACGACAAAGCGCCAACCGACGAGACGCGACGGGCTGACTTCGCTCAGAGTGGCCTTCACGACGGAAAAGCTGACACCCCATGCCAGGGCCACCCCAACCACCGCAACGGCCGCCAGCCATTCGGTACGGCCGACAAGCGCTGCCTCGCGAGTCGGTGCGGTGGTGATCAAGGTCTCATCCGTTCTTCCGAGTCACTCGTCGGAGGGTTCGCGATGGCGGTTGATACGCAGTTACCTGCGGTTCTCGTCGCAGAGGATGAGCCGTGTAGCGTCGAGCAGGTGACCAGTAGATCCGCCGAGGCCCAGCGTCTGCGTGATCTTGCGCAGCTGCGCCGCGTCCGCGATCGGATAGACCGCGACTACGCACAGCCACTGGACGTGGAGGCTCTTGGCCGCGACGCGCACATGTCTGCCGGACATCTCAGCCGCCAATTCCGACTCGCCTACGGTGAGTCGCCTTACTCCTACCTGATGACGCGGCGCATCGAACGTGCGATGGCGCTGCTGCGTCGTGGCGATCTCACCGTGACCGAGGTCTGCCTCGCGGTCGGCTGCTCGTCACTGGGCACCTTCAGCTCTCGCTTCACCGAACTGGTAGGTGTGCCGCCCAGCGTCTATCGCCGCGAGGAGGCGCGCGCGTTGGCGGGAATGGCACCGTGCGTCGCGAAACAAGTCACCAGACCGATCAGGAATCGAGAAGCGGCGGTCCCAGAGCCACAGCTAGCGTGAGTCCCATGGACATCACCATTCACGAAAGTTATCTCCCCCATACCGATCCGGACGCGTCGCTGGCGTTCTACCGAGACACCCTCGGCTTCGAGGTTCGTAACAATATCGAATACAAGGGCATGCACTGGATCACGGTCGGCCCGCCCGACCAGCCGAACATCTCCATCGTGTTGTACCCGCCGGAGGCGACGCCCGGCATCACCGACCACGAGCGACGCACGATCGCTGAGATGATGGCCAAGGGAACCTACGCCAGCATCAACCTGGCCACCAGCGATCTCGACGACGTCTTCGAGCGGTTGCAGGCCGGCGACGCCGAAGTCGTCCAAGAGCCGATCGACCAGCAATATGGGATCCGCGATTGCGCTTTCCGCGATCCCTCGGGCAACCTGCTACGCATTCAAGAACTCAAGCCACTGGGAGTTGATCGGCACCAGGAGGCAGTGCGCAATGGCTGAGAAACGACCTGCAAAGAAGGCCGCGCAGAGGTCCGCTAGGAGCACTGCGGCCGAGGACGACAAATTCACGGGGTTGACGGCCGAGGAACGAGCCGCGATGAAGGAGCGCACCCAAGAGCTGAAGGCCGAGGCGCGCTCCGACAAGAAGAAGGCTGACGGGGAAGCCGACGTACTCGCGAAGATCGCCGAGATGCCGGAACCGGATCGCGCCATGGCCGAGCGACTCCACGCGATCATCACGGAGAGCGCGCCGACCCTCACGCCGAAGACGTGGTACGGGATGCCCGCGTACGCCAAGGACGGCAAGATCATCTGCTTCTTCCAATCCGCGGCAAAGTTCAAATCGAGGTACGCCACGTTCGGCTTCGATGTCGCGGCGAACCTCGACGAGGGCGCCATGTGGCCAACCTCCTTCGCGCTGAAGGAGTTGACGGCTAAGGAAGAAGCAAAGATCGGTGAGCTGGTGAAGAAGGCGGTGAGCTGAGAATTGACGCAATCGTCAGCGGTACACATTGCCGACAGTCACGATCTGATCCGCGTGCAGGGCGCCCGCGAGAACAACCTCAAAGATGTCAGCGTCGAAATCCCGAAGCGCCGGCTGACGGTGTTCACCGGCGTCTCCGGCTCAGGCAAGAGTTCGCTGGTGTTCGACACGATCGCCGCGGAGTCGCAGCGGATGATCAACGAAACCTACAGCGCCTTCGTGCAGGGATTCATGCCCACGCTGTCCCGGCCGGAGGTCGACCTGCTGGAAGGGCTGACGACGGCGATCATCGTCGACCAGGAGCGAATGGGCGCCAATCCCCGCTCCACGGTCGGCACCGCTACCGATGCCAACGCGCTGCTGCGGATCCTGTTCAGCAGGCTCGGGCAGCCGCACATCGGTCCGCCCACCGCCTTCTCCTTCAATGTCCCGAGGCGAACGGCCAGCGGGTCGATGACCGCCGACAAAGGTGAGGGGGAGCGCCTCGTGGTGCGCAACGCCGTCTACCACGGCGGCATGTGTCCGCGCTGCGAGGGCATGGGCTCCGTCACCGACTTCGATCTTTCCGCGCTGTACGACGACACCAAGTCGCTGAACGATGGCGCGCTCACGATCCCGGGCTACAGCATGGACGGGTGGTACGGCCGCATCTTCAGCGGCAGCGGCTACTTCAACATGGACAAGCCGATCGGGAAATTCACCAAAAAGGAGCTGCACGACCTGCTCTATCGGGAACCGACCAAGATCAAGGTCAACGGAATCAACCTGACTTACGAAGGCCTGGTCCCGAAGATCCAGAAATCGATGCTCTCAAAGGACATCGATGCGCTGCAGCCGCACGTCCGCGCCTTCGTGGAACGGGCGGTGACCTTCACGACCTGTCCCGATTGCGACGGGACCCGGCTCAGCAGCCAGGCCCGCTCGTCCAAGATCAAGGGGCAGAACATCGCTGACCTGTGCGCGATGCAGATCACCGACCTGGCCGACTGGGTCCGGGACCTCGACGAGCCGTCGGTGGCTCCACTGCTTGCCGGATTGCAACACCTCCTCGACTCGTTCGCTGAGATCGGGCTGGGCTACCTCTCACTCGACCGGCCCTCAGGCACGCTCTCGGGTGGGGAGGCGCAGCGCACCAAGATGATTCGGCACCTCGGTTCGGCGCTTACCGACGTGACCTATGTGTTTGACGAGCCAACGATCGGCCTGCACCCGCACGACATTCAACGAATGAATGACCTGCTACAGCAGCTGCGGGACAAGGGCAACACCGTGCTCGTCGTAGAGCACAAGCCCGAGACAATCGCCATCGCCGACTACGTCGTCGATCTGGGCCCAGGTGCTGGCGTGGGCGGGGGCGAGGTGGTGTTCGAGGGCACCGTCGACGGGCTGCGGGAGAGTGAGACGATCACTGGTCGCCACCTCGACGACCGGACGAGGATCAAGGACTCGGTGCGTTCCTTGGCCGGCGTACTGGAGGTTCGCGGCGCCTCAACGCACAACCTGCAAGATGTGGACGTCGACATCCCGCTTAGGGTGCTCTGTGTGCTCACCGGTGTCGCGGGCTCCGGCAAGAGCTCGCTGATCCAAGGCTCGGTTGCCGGGCGCGACGGCGTCGTGGTGATCGATCAGGGTGCGATCCGCGGTTCCCGACGAAGCAATCCCGCGACCTACACCGGACTGCTCGAGCCGATCCGGAAGGCGTTCGCGAAGGCCAACGGGGTGAAGCCAGCACTGTTCAGTCCCAACTCCGAGGGGGCTTGCCCGACCTGCAACGGCGCCGGCGTCGTGTACACCGAACTGGGTGTCATGGCCACGGTCGAATCCATCTGTGAGGAGTGCGAGGGAAAGCGGTTCCAGGCGGCGGTGCTGGAGTACACCCTCGGCGGCCGGAACATCGCCGAAGTGCTCGCGATGTCGGTCAACGAGGCCGAAGAGTTCTTCTCCGACGGCGAGGCGCGGACGCCCGCCGCTCACAAGGTTCTCGACCGGCTCGCCGATGTCGGGCTCGGGTACGTCGCGCTCGGCCAACCACTCACTACGTTGTCTGGCGGCGAACGGCAGCGGCTCAAGCTGGCCGCCCAGATGGCTGAGAAGGGTGAGGTCTACATCCTCGATGAGCCGACCAGCGGCCTGCATCTGGCCGATGTCGAGCAGCTGCTCGGACTGCTCGACCGGATTGTTGACTCGGGCAAGTCGGTGATCGTCATCGAGCATCACCAGGCCGTCATGGCGCACGCGGACTGGATCATCGATCTCGGTCCCGGTGCTGGGCACGACGGCGGCCGGATCATCTTTGAGGGCACGCCGGCGGGCTTGGTGGCCGCCCGCTCGACCCTCACCGGCGAGCACCTTGCGGCTTACGTCGGCAGCTGAGGAGACGCCCTCGAATTGCTGTCGGCGCCGAGCGGGTCTGCCGCCGAACCGCCAGCACTGGACCTCGGTTCGGCCGCTGCTGCTGGCCACCGGCATCGTCCCCGTGGTGTCCCGATTCGGCGCCGCCACCATGGACGCCTGGCCCAGACGTTCTCATCATCTATTTCTTTGGCAGGCTCGGCGCTGCGCCATCATTGAACTCATCGCACCTTCTAGTCATACTTGTGACCATGAGCGAGACTCTGTCCCTGGCTGAGGTTAAGGCACACCTTTCGAAGCTTGTTGGCCGCGTCGACCGGCAACACGATCGCGTCATTGTGACAGTGCACGGCCGGCCGTCAGCGGTCTTGCTCTCGCCAGACGACCTCGAGTCTCTTGAGGAGACCATTGCGATCCTGTCCGACGCCGATGCAATCCGACAGCTTGCCGCGTCGGATGCCGAGCTTGCACGCGGCGAGGGCGAGTCCGAGAAGGAGTTGGCCGAAGCAATGCGCCGTCGCCAGAAGACGGCGTGACGGAGGAGCGCTACCGGCTCGTGATCTCACCCACGGCTCGACGGCAGCTCACCGAGCATCTCCCGGAATCGGTGGCCTTCGCGGCATACGAGTTCATCCTGGGTCCTCTGCTGGACAATCCCGAGCGGGTCGGGAAGCGGTTGCGACCGCCACTGGACGACCGGTACAGCGCCCGCCGCGGGACGTACAGGGTGATCTATCGGATCAGCAACGAGCGTCGCATGACAGTCGTCGGTGTCATTCACCGATCCGACGCTTATCGGTGATCGACGTGGTACGGCCCATGGCTTGCCGGACGACCGTTGGCGCCGATCTGGTCGCCGCTGCGGGCGATACGCGTCTGCTCACGGCTTGCCCGCCGAGGGACTAGTCATCGACACGACCACCTGACTCGACTGCCAGTCCGACTCGCACCATCCAGTTGTCCGATAAGCGACATTATGACAAAAGACACGATCACTACATGGCCCAGCCGGCTCGGCGATCAATCCCCTGACCTAGATGGCCCACATCGCCGCAATCATGATCATCTCGCGCATCGCGATCCACGGCTGACGCCCGCGCCGTATTCTGGCGCGGTGGCCATCGTGAGCAAGTCGTTCGACGAGCCGGATGAAGTCGTCACACAGCCGCTGGTCAGTGTGCAGGTCGTGGTCCTCGGCGAGGTTTATGTTTCTCGTCAGGTGCACCAACCGGGTTGGAGCTGGTCGGAACACGTTCAGCCGGTCGCCGGCACTGCGACCTGTCAGCACCATCATCAGGGCGTAGCGCTGTCGGGCCAGGTCGAGATCCAGATGGACGGCGGCGCGCGCCGCATCGTGCACGCCGGCGAGGCATTCGACATTCCGCCCGGTCATCTGTCGAGGGTCGTCGGCGACGAGCCGTATGTGACCATCGAGTTCGCCGGTGTGCGCGGCTGGGCTAAACCGCCGGAGTCTGGAGAGCGCGTCGTCGCCACGTTGCTCATGACGGACATTGTGGGCTCGACGGATTTGGCTGTGCGGCTGGGCGACGCTGCCTGGAAGGAAGTGCTCGCGGGCCACGGCGACCGTGTACGTCGTCAGCTCGACCGCTACCGCGGCCTTGAGGTCACGACCACGGGCGATGGCTTTCTGGCCCTCTTCGACGGTGCGGCGCGCGCCGTCCATTGCGCCGCCGCGATTCGCGAGCACGCCCAACATGACGGGCTGCAGATCCGCGCGGGCATCCACTCAGGCGAGGTCGAGCGGCAGGCCGGCAACGTTCGGGGCATCGCCGTTCATGCCGTCTCCCGCATCGCCGCCCTCGCGCAGCCTGGTGAGGTGCTCGTCTCCGCTCCAGCGGTCGGTCTCCTCGAAGGATCAGATCTTGAGCTCGAGGACGCCGGCGAGTACGAGCTCAAGGGCCTGCCGGGGCGGCGGCGGGTCTATCGCCTCGCTCAGGGCTCGGCTGAGGACCGCCAGTAGCGGCGCACTAGCAGTAGGACCCGTGATCGCTCGTCCCGATGATTCTGCTTGCGATCACACATACCGCTCGGGTTACGCACGTCGTGCAGCGGGCTCCGCGCCGAACATGTCAACGTGTCGCTGACCCCCGTGGCGCGTGCGAGCGCGGTTTGCGTTGGCGTGACTCTTTCATGGTTCTCCTTCGTCCTGATAGTGCCGCTGGGGGTGAGAAGACGTCGTCTTTGAATCCTTGAACTCCCGGGGCAAGTGCTCTGCTGCTAGTGGTTGGCCGATGCGGCTGTCAGTGGTGGCTGGAACGCTGTTGTGCATGGTGATGTGTGATCGGGAAGGAGCTGCCCCCCGGATACGGCAGCATCAACGCGTTTGTCGCCGTGCGTGGGCCGGGCGGAGCGCCGGCGTTCATAGGCTTCGTGGAGGACGTCTTCGATGCCCAGGAGACGCTGGCGGCACACACCGTCCACGCCGACGGCCTGCTCATTCACGCCGAGGTGCGGATCGACGACTCGACCGTGATGCTCTGCGACGCAAAGCCGCACTGCACAACGTGTGGTGGTTGTTTGAGTACGGCCCGCAGAGTGTCGCTCCGAGCGACGCGCCAGACGAACTGCCCAGATGGCGGCCCGACCCTTCGGCGCCACCTAGGTACGCGCACCGGACAATCGACGATGTCCTCGCGGTGTTGACAGCGTCCGAGGACGCTGAGTGAGCTGCGTCAGCCGGGCAAGAGATCGACATCCCGCGTGAGCTGCTTTTCAATGGGTGGGTTCGATGAGAGCACTCACTCCCATCCGAGATCTGGCGCTGCAGCAATTGGTGACACACAGTCAGGGCCCAGTTGCCGCAGGCCGTGGTCGACGATCTTGTCCTGCATGCGAGCGGCGGCGTAATTCTCAAGGAGGGCGCCGAGGAAAAGCACGACGCGGCAAGAGAGGGTCACCCAGGCCGCTTCGACGGCCGCGCGGTGATCGTGACCGGCGCGATCTTGCCGGCCGATGGCGGCTGGTCGGTCCAGTGGGGTTACCACTCCCCCACTGGGGGATGATCAGCTTCGAATGCGCCTGCCGGGTACCTCGGTCAGCACGTCCAGCAAGCAAGTGTCAACGACCTGTCTCAATCGCCTGCTACTTGTTGGTGCCCGCCGAAACCGAGCCCTGGAGCTGGCGCTGGAAGATCAAGTAGATGATCAGCACCGGTACGACGGTGATCACCACGGCCGCAAAGAGCGCCCCGAAGTCGACGGAGTAGCCGGCCTGGGACGCGAAAGACGCCATGGCTTGCGTCAGCACGTAGTTGTCGGGGTTGGTGTTCAGCGCGATCGGCAGCAGGAACTGGTTCCACAAACCGACAAAGTTCAAGATCGCCACGGTAGCCAGACCAGGCTTCGCCATTGGCAGCATGATCTGGAAGAAGATTCGCCACTCCCCCGCGCCGTCCACAGCGGCAGCCTCGGCGATCGACTTCGAGAGTGATCGGAAGAAGGCATAGAGGAAGAACACCGTGAACGGAAACGCGAACGCGGCGTACGTCAAGATCAACCCAGGCAGCGTGTTCAGCAGACCGATTCCTCGCAGCACGAAGAACAACGGCACGATAGCAAGGAAGATCGGGAACGTAAGCCCAGCCAGCATCAGGTAGTACAGCGCCCGGTTGCCAGGAAAGCTGAACCGAGCAAGCACGTACGCCGACATCGAGCCAAACAGCATTGTGAGAATCAGCGCGCAGACGACCACAATCACCGAGTTAACGAAGAAGCTTCCGATGCCCGCCGTGGTCCAGGCATTGACGTAGTTGACGAAGCTCCAGTGCGCCGGGAGTGCAAACGGCGAGGCGAAGATTTCCGAGCTGGTCTTGAACGAGGACATCAGGACCCAGATCAACGGCAGGATGACCATGATGGACCAGATGATCAAGACCGTATGCGAGAAGCCGGTTACCGCCTTGTCGCCCGGCGTCGCCGGAGGGCCGCCAGCCTCGGCCGGCTCGAATGAGACTCGCTCGCCAGATGGTGCGGGGGCGGCGCCGACTTGAGAAATCTGAGTCATTCGCCGACCTCACTCTTGCCACCAAAGATCCGGTTCACGAGAAAGACCAAGCCGGCGTAGGCCAGCGTGATCACTGCGAGTACGACACCCATCGCGCAGGCATAGCCGAACTGCCCCTTGGTAAACGCAGTGGTGAAAAGCTGTTGCGCCATTACCAGGGTTGTGTTGTTGGGCCCGCCACCTGGTTCCAGTGCGGCCATGTAGACGAATGCGTCGAGGGCGAGGATCCCTATATAGATGAAGGCGGTCTGCACGTTCTCGCGGATAAGCGGGATGGTGATCGAAATCGCCGTGCGGAAACGTCCGGCCCCGTCAATCCGGGCGGCCTCGAAGACCTCGGCGGGGACGCCCTTGATTGCGGCGATGAACAACACCATGTAGAAGCCCACCAGGCCCCAGATGATCACAAACATGACGGCCCACCGTGCCGTCCGTGGATCGCCCAACCACGCAAAGGAGGTGAACTGCTGTAAACCGAGGCGGGTGAGGATGCCGTTCAGCAGTCCGGCGCTGGGGTCGTAGATCTGCGACCAGATAAGTCCGATCACGATAGCCGGGATGACGTAGGGGAAGAACGAGATCACTCGATAGAAGCTTGAGCTGCGCAATCCTCGAATGTTGCCGCGGGTGGAGCCGCCGACCGTGACGAGGGTGGCGAAGAACATCGCCAACCCAAGCGTCACGATCGGGACCACGATCGCCATGAGAATGTTGTTGCCCATGGCTTGCAGGAAGGTGCTGTCGGTGAACAGCTTCACGTAGTTGGATAGCCCGATGAAGTTCATCGCGGGCGTGAAGCCTGTCCAGTCAGTCAAGGAGAAGTAAACCGCCTGCACAAACGGAGAGACCACGAATGCGATGTAGAAAGCAACCGGGATGATCAAGAAGACCACGAAGAAGCTGATCTTGTCGAACGTCAGGTTGCGCCGGCGCCAGCGGGCAGAGCCGATCCGCCACAGACCGCCCGGCGGTGCGCTAACCGGGGTGGCGAGCTCCCCGCTGGCGGTCGTGGTCATGACACTTGCACCTTCTTGATCGAATCATCCTTGGCGACTTTGTCGGTGATGTCTTGCAGACCCTTAGTGAGCTTGGCCACATCTGAGTCGCCCGAGAGGAAGCTGTTCCAGACCACGAGCTGATCGGTGTTCATGCCATAAAGGTCGGCAGGATTTAGGACGGTCCAGGAGAAGATGTTCGACCCTGCTGCCTCGAGCATCTTGATCTGGGATTGCAGTGCTGTCGACCCGAACCCGTCTGCGGGCACCGTGCCCTTGACGATGGTGGAGGAGAGCTTGGTCTTCGCGAAGTTCACTGCGGCGTCCTTCGACAGCATCGCGCGCAGGAATTCCTTGCCACCGGCAACGTTCTTGCCTTGCGATGGGACGATGTAGCCCTCGCCCGCAGTCGAGTGCAGCGCCTCCCAAGGCATCTGCGAGTTGCTCGACACGACAGGCTCGGGCGCACCGGTCATCTTGAAGCCCGACTTGGTCTGGTCCTTCATCTCGTTCTCGATCCAGCTACCGGACGGGTAGAGGATGAAATCCTCGGCGTCGCTCCACTGTGCCTGGGCCGCGGTGAATACTGTGCCCGCCCCGCCCGGCTTCATGTAGCCGGCGTCGATGATCTTCTTGAGCCCGTTGAATGCGTCTTGAATCGGAGAGAGTGACCAGCAGCCGGGCTTGAGATTGTCCAACGCAAGCCGTACTTCGTTGCCGCCCTCTTTGATCGCGGAACTGATGGCCAATGTCTGGTAATAGGTCGCCGCTTCCTTGCCCCAGCCGAGCAGATACTTGCCCTTGCCCTTGGCCTCCTTGCCGAGGGCCAGCATCTCGTCGTAGGTCTTCGGCACCGTCCAGCCGTTCTGCTCGAAGAGTGAGGCCGAGTACCAGATGGCGTACACCGTAAGGGCGTAGTTCAGCACAATGAACTTGCCGTCGAAGGTTCCTGGCTCGGTGACGCCCTGGTAAAGCGTGTCCTTGATCACCGTGCCCTCGTAGTTCTTTGCCTCGATGACGTCGTTCAGCTCGGCCAGCTGGTCGCGGATTGTGTTGACGCCGATCAAGCCGGCACCGCTGTTGTCGATAACGTCCGGCGGGTTGCCTGCCACGAAACGGGGCTGCAACGTTTGTGCGACCTTAGTCGTGGGCGACACCTTCACCGTGACACCCTGCTGCTTCGCCTCGACCTGCTTGGCGGCGAACTCCGCGTAGTCGATGCCGTATCCTCCCTTGAAGATCACGGCATCAACAGTCGAGCCCGACTGCACTCCGAAGGGGTTGGTGTCGCTTACCTGACCTGCTGGCGCGGAGCTCTGTGAGGTGCTGGTGCCGGTGCCTGACGTGGCGCAGGCTGCGAGCGAGCCAGTGGCGGCTAAGGCCGCCGCGGCGAGTGAGCCGCGGAGGAAGTCCCGTCGCCCGAGCGACCTGGCGTTGATGTCCATCTGATGTCCCTTTCCCATTGATCTTTGTTGGTTTTGTAGCTTCTTGCTCGGCTCAGCCGAGGCGCCGGATCCGCCCCGCGTACTTCTTCTCCAGGGCATGGTTGTGTTCGTCCCCGCCGGGGATGTTGGCCGAGAGGTAGAGCGGGGGCATTTGTCCTTTGTCGCTGATGCGCTCAGCGACGCTGATAGTTAGCAACTGTGCGATGAACGCGCTGGTGATGGAGGAAACCGAGCCAACGGCAACGCCTCCCGGCAGATCAAGAGTCGCGTCGCCGTACGGCGCTAGGTTGTCAATCACGACATCGGCGATCTCCGACAGCCGCAGGCCGCTGGGGTGCTTGGGCTGCACCTTGGCGGTGTGCTCGAGTGAGGTGACGGCGATGACGTGATGGCCACTCTCCTTGGCCAGCAACGCCATACTGACAACAGACCCATTGACTCCGGAGTTGGAGGCAATGAGGAACACGTCATCGGGATGGATCGACGAGATCTCCCACAGCTCAGCCACGACATCGGGATTACGCTCTAGGCTCGATCCGCCCAGCATGTCAACCCGCAGGCCGCCGTACAGCACTAGGTCGCGCAGCGCGATCTTGTTCGTAGGGATCAGACCGCCCGCCCGCCCCGCGATCTCCATCGCGAACGCCTCCGAATGACCCGTCCCAAACGCCTGAATGACCGCACCAGCCTCAATGGCGTCGGTCAGCAGATCAATCGCCGCGTCCAGGCCTCCGGCAGCAGCCAATGTGGCGAGGCGCTCGAGTCTTTGATTCACTTCGCTCGCAAAGGCGCCTCCGGCGGGGGCAACTGCACTCTGGGTCACCGGCTCGTCGCCTCATGGGTAGCAACAGTGCCTCCATCAGCCATCGCATCGGTGACGGCGACCGGCGCCGGTCGCGGCGGGGTCCGCCGGGGTCTGCGATGCGAGGATACGGCAAGACCGGAGGCGGCCAGCTTTGAGCTCGAGGTGTCGAAATTCTCCTGAGCAACAAGTAGGTACAGCAGGTCCAGTACGAGAAGCTGGCCATGTTTGGCTGACAGGTCGTCGGGCTGCCGGAACTGTTCATAGATCGACGTCACAATGCTCCGGTCAGCAAGCTCAGCCAGCGGCGAAGTGGGGTCGTTGGTGACAGCAACCGTAAAAGCGCCGGCACGGCCCGCCTCGGCCAGCATCTCGATCGTCTCTTCGGTTCGCCCAGTGGTCGAAATGCCGATTGCCACCGTGCCCGGATCCTGAATCGCGGCACTGGTGAGGCCACTATGAACCTCGGACCAGGCGTACGCCGGAATCCCTATGCGGTAAAGCCGGCCCTGCAACTCTTCTGCGAGCATCGCGCTGCCCACCACGCCGTAGATGTCGACATGTGAGCTCAGCGCAATTCGCCGGGAGACCTCGGTGATGACGGCCAAATCGATAGCCGACGTCGCCTCCCGCAGTGCTTTCGTATGGCTGCCGATCAACATCCGAAGCAGATCCTCCGGGGAATCATCTGGACCGAATTCGCCGCCGATCTCCGCGGTCCAGGAGTCGATTGAGGCACTGCGACCCACATCGGTAGCGATGCCGACTCGAAGTTCGACGTATCCGGGGTAGCCGACGGTGCGGCAGAAACGCGTCACGGTGGCCGGTGACGCCCCAGCTTGCTCGGCCAGCTCACTGATGGACAGGCTCAGCGGTGCCTGCGGATGTTCAAGCAGATATTCCGCCACCCGTGCCACCGCCGATGGCATCTCCGGGAGCAGGGACCGGATGCGGTCTTGCACTGCAGGGCTTTGCTCCCTGGTGTGGGCAGCGCGGCCCGGTGTGAGAATCAATATCAACCTAGTCCAAAGATTGTGAAATTCGCTCTTACGCTAGCGTCTAGCTGGCTTCCCTGCAACTAATGAGACCGAAATGAAACCTTTGCTCACTCTTCTCGCCCTCGACGCCGGTGCAACCAGCACACGCGCGGTGGTGCTGGACATTTCTGGGCGTGCGTACGGTTACGGCCGCGCGGGGGGTGGAAATCCCACCGCCGCTGGTATTGACCGTGCATTGGATGCCATCGGCTCTGCCGCCGAACAGGCGTTAGCCGACTTGACTGGCTCACGCCGACCCGCGCTGGGCTTGATTGCCATGGCCGGCGAGAAAACGCCTGCGTTTAAAAAGCAGGTCGCAGGTCGGCTAGCTGGACTTGGCCTGGACCATGTGGTCCTTGAGCATGACCTACTCGGCATCTTTCACTCTGGAACTCACGCGTTGGATGGTTACGCCCTGATAGCGGGAACAGGGACTGTGGCGGCCAGAATCCGCGGAGGTCACCTGGAGCGAGTGGTGGGCGGCAAGGGCTGGCTTCTCGGTGACGCGGGCGGCGGATTCTGGATCGGGCATGCCGTGGCCCGAGCTGTGGTCGCCTCTCTCGACGGCCAGGCTCCGGATACTTCGCTGACTGGCCTAGTTCTGGAGGCGATGGCGATTCAGGCCGATCCGGCGACCGTTGCAGGCCGTGCCGAGGCGCTGCGGCAGTTGGTTTCGGCGCTGTATGCCCGACCCCCTATCGCGTTGGCTGAGTTTGCGCCCCTCGCCTTCACAGTCCATGATGATCAAATTGTTCGGCCGATCCTTGTCGGCGCATCAGCGGCGCTCGCAGAACTCCTCTCGGCCGTACAAACGCCCGACTCGGGCGGTCCGGTCGTAGTGGGCGGCAGCGTCATCATCCGCGGCATGCTGAGTGCGCCACCCAGCCTTAGGGCTGAGCTCGTGCCTCTGGTCGGTGATCCACTGATTCCGGTTTGGAACGGTCTGGTAGGTGCCGCAGTGCTGGTTTTGCGGTATGCCGGCCACGAGGTTCACGAGGCCCTGCTTCATACCATCGAGGACGAAGTCGCTCGGCTTGCCAGTGACCGGAAAATGCATCACGACTGAACAGCAAAATGGCAGATATCGATGCCTTTTCTCGCACTCGTGATGTGTTTTCAGCGCTGACGAACAAATCGCTATCTATCGGACCCAATTCAGTAGCACGCGACCCATCAGGCGGGAGGCGCCGAACGTCGCAACGTCGGCGTATCGCCGGTCCTCCGATGGCCAGCCCATGTCAACCACAAGCACGTCCAGACCATCGCTGCGCAGTCGGTCAATTGCTTCTCTGGCGAACCGATGCCGGTGGATGTCGCGCCCGACAACAAGTACCGGCCGGTCCGGCTCAAAGGACGACAGTGCCGATCTTTCGGGCATGATCACATACGCCGGCAGTTCGACGTCGGCGGCGAATGGTCCCCACGGCGTGGCGCCCACGGCGATATTGGGATCCGACTCAACGCGAACGACGCTGTACCGGCCTGCTGCACGAGCTCGCCACCCCAAGGCTCGAGGTCGGACATCGAGCGTGCGAACCAACTCCGCCTCGGCAACGGGACAGCTTGGGGCGGCGTGAGGCGGCGGCCCAGCCGACTTTCGCGCGGCAGCCATCTCCTTCGCGAGGCCCCGCACCCGGCTTATCGCATCCGAAACTCTGTCAGGCGCAAGAGTGCCCTGGGCAATTGCGCCCTTGACGGCACGCTCGATATCCGCCAGCTGATCATCGCTGTTGTCGGTTCCGAGACAGAGCAGATCGCAACCGGCTCGCAACGCCGCGACAGCGGCCACAGCTATCCCGAGCGAACCTGAGGCACCAGCCATATCGAGGGCGTCGCTCACAATCACGCGGGAAAAGCCCAGTTCCTCACGCAGCACATCGTGCAACAGGATTCGACTCATTGTCGCCGGATGGTTCGCGTCCACTTGGGGCAGCAGGATGTGCGAAGTCATGATCAACTGGCAGCCCGCCTCGATGGCTGTGGCGAACGGCAGCAGCTCCCGCTCACGCAGCTCATCGAGGGAACGGTCGACAACCGGGAGTGAGACATGCGAGTCCCGTGCAGTATCGCCGTGTCCGGGGAAATGCTTGGCGGTTGCCGCCACTCCAGTCGACTGAAGTCCGGTCACCCAAGCCGGTCCGTGGCGCGCGACGAGTTCAGCATCGCTGCCAAAGCTGCGGACGCCGATGACCGGGTTGTCGGAGCGTGAATTGACATCAACGCAAGGAGCGAAGTTGACCGTGCAGCCTGCTTGGCGCAGCGACCAGCCGATGGCGGCGGCGGTCTCCCGGGTGGCGTCGAGATCGTCGAGCCGGCCCAGTACAGCATTACCCGGAAACGGCGCACCCGTGGCCGCGAAGAGGCGCGTGACATCACCGGCTTCCTCATCAACAGCGATAATCGCGTCTGGGTTCTCAGCCAGAATGTCGTCGGTCAGGACGCGTAGTTGTTCGGGCGAGACAATGTTCTGCACGAACAGGCAGACACCTCCCAGACCAGCTCTCAGCCGGTCCCGCAGCCAACCGGGCAGTACGGTGCCCGTGAAACCGGGCAGCAAGGACTCCAGCACTAGAACCCCTGCCAGCTCGGTTTCCCTTGATATGTCTCGATGTAGTACGAGGCGAGCTGAAGGCGCGAAGCCGCGGCAGTGTCAAGAAACACCGTGACATGCGGGTGAAGCTGCAACGCCGTGGCTGGCCACATCGCAGATATCGGACCTTCGACAAGCTGGTGGACCGCTTCCGCCTTTCGCCGGCCCGACGCTACGAGCACCAGATGGCGAGATTCGAGGATGGTGCCGATTCCTTGAGTCAGGCAGTGCAGGGGAACGGCATCCACATCCCCGCCGAAGAATCGAGCGTTGTCCCTGCGGGTCTGGCTCGTCAGTGTCTTGATCCGAGTTCGTGAGGCCAGGGAGGACCCAGGCTCGTTGAACGCGATATGCCCATCGGTGCCAATGCCCAGAATCTGCAGGTCAATACCGCCGGTATCAGCGATGGCTCGTTCGTACGCTTCACAGGCACCGGCAAGGTCGTCGGCCAGCCCGTCCGGCCCGTATACCTGTTTGGGATCGATATCGACCTTATCGATGAACTGCTCTCGGATGACGTTGCGATAGCGCTGCGGATGGTCTGCGGGCAGGCCGACGTACTCGTCAAGCATGAAGGCTTGCGCTCGAGCCAGCGACAAGGAGCCCTGCGCTACTCGGCGGCCCAGTTCGTCGTAGATGATCAAGGGGCTTGATCCGGTTGCGACGCCCAGCACGGCGTCGGGCTGGCGCCGTAGAAGCTCGGAGATGGCATCGGCCGCCAACTTTCCCGTTTCGTCGGGGGCCGTGCTGATGACGACTTCCATCGCTTAGTGCTCCCACTCCCCCACCGGTCGACCAGCAATCCACACGTCCCGCACCTGCCAATTTCTGTCAAAGAGGACAGCGTCGGCCAGATAGCCCGGCTCCAGCCGGCCGAGCCGGTCTGCCATTCCCAAGATCTGAGCCGGGACGACCGTTGCGGCTTCGATCGCGGCAAGGGGCGGCAGGCCCACGTCCCGTACGGCCCGGGCGACCGCGATGTCCAACGTAAGAGTTGAGCCGGCGATGGCATCTCCATCCATGAGCCGGGCGACGCCATCAACGACCTCAACATCCAGATTTCCGAGACGATATGTCCCGTCGCCGGCGCCGGCGGCTGCCATCGCATCGCTCACCAGCGCGACCCGTCCGGGAGCCAGTCGCCACAGCAACCGAACAAGCTCAGGCCGTACGTGGATCCCGTCATTGATCAACTCCAACCAGGCCGTGGGATCCTCAACGAACGCAATCACAGGCCCAGGCGCGCGATGATGAAGGCTGGGCATCCCGTTGAAGGCGTGGGTGAGGAGGGTTGCCCCCGCATCGATCGCTGCCTTCGCCTGTTCGAAGGTGGCCGCTGTGTGACCGACCGCAACTATGGCACCGGCTTCCTTCAAGATCTGCGCCGACTCCGTGAAAGCCGTTAACTCCGGTGCGATAGTCGCCTGGCGCAACGTGCCGTCGGCCGCGGCCACGAGTCGCCGGACAACGTCCGGATCGGGATCTAGCAGCAGCGCCGGATCATGGGCCCCGCAGTACTCCCGGGCCAAGAACGGCCCCTCGAGGTGAATTCCGAGGATTGTGGGATCTTGCCGGACTTCGGCGGCAGCCACATGAATTTGGGAAATCAGATCCTCGGGAGCAGCGGTGACCAGAGAGAGCAGTTGACGAGTAGTGCCGTGCTGGCGGTGGAGTCGCCGGGCCGTCCGAATGGCATCGCCGCCTTCGCCGTACGAGTGCCCGGCACCGCCGTGGTTGTGGATGTCGATCAATCCCGGGGTGAGAATGTGCCCTGCGCCGTCGACAATCTCGGTGTCGTTGTCTACGAGATCGCGCCAGTCGCTGCTGGTTCCCGTCGCGAGGACCCGACCACCTCCGAGAGCAACAAAGGCGTCGCTTCGGTCAACGCCGGCGCTAATCAACCGGACGGAGTGGATGATGGCGGAGGCGGCGCCCATGGCCCTGGACAATACGCTGATGACGAAAAGTCAGAGTCGCTAGAGGGGGCCGGATGACGCACGTTTCAGCGGAGATTACCGACCAGCCGTCGGCATGGGCCCGGGCTGCAGAACTTGTACACAGCGACCCAGTTCTCCATGCCTTTCCAGGGCGTGGCCAACGGGTGGCCATCATTGGATGCGGGACCTCGCTCTTCATGGCCCAGAGCTTCGCGGCCCTACGCGAAGGCTCAGGGCATGGCGAAACGGATGCATTTCCCGCATCAGAGTTTCCGAGCCACCGCTCCTACGACACTGTGGTCGCGCTGACCCGCAGCGGCACGACAACCGAAGTCCTTTGGCTGCTCGGGAGCCTTCGAAATAGCGGGGTAGCACGTACGGTCGCGATCACTGCCGACCCGGACGCCCCAGTTATCGGATTAGCCGATCATCACCTGGTTTTGGACTTCGCGGATGAGAAATCGGTAGTTCAGACGAGGTTTGCCACCACTTCACTGGCGCTGTGGCGCTCCTGGCTGGGTGAAGACCTGAGTGAAGTCATCACGCAGGGGCGGTCCGCGGCCACCGACCCGTTACCCCCGCGCGCACTTAACTCGGCCCAGTTCACCTTCCTGGGCAGCGGCATTTCGATCGGCATTGCTAACGAGGCGGCCTTGAAGCTGCGCGAGGCGTCTCAATCGTGGACCGAGTCGTATCCGGCTATGGAATTTCGTCACGGTCCGATCAGTGTGGCCGATCCACGCTCGACGGTCTGGGTATTCGGCTCACCGCCGCCCGAACTGCAGCAGGACGTCCGGGCCACTGGCGCCCATTGGGAATGCAGTGGGCTCGATCCGATGGCGGATTTGATCAGGGCGCAGCGGCTTGGCGTGGCGCTGGCAGAGGCCAAAGGGCTCAATCCCGATGAGCCGCGACATCTGGCACGATCTGTCGTGCTTTCCTGAACATGACCGATCTCGTCATTGGAGTCGATCTTGGCGGCACCACGATTAAGGCGACGCCGTTTGACTCTGACGGGCTTGACTACGGTCACAGCGAGCGACCCACACCGAGACAGTTGGGTCCTGAGGCCGTGGTAGCAGCAACGCTCGATCTCATTGCCGAGTTGCGAGCGCAGTTACCGCATACCGCGCGGCTGCGGGCGGTGGGTCTTGTGGTGCCTGGGATTGTCGACGCTGAACAAGGGATCGCCGTCTACGCGGCGAACCTCGGATGGCGTCAACTGCACTTACGCCACATTGTCGCGGACGCAGTTGGTCTGCCGGTCGTCCTCGATCACGACGTACGCGCCGCTGGCCTGGCAGAGCTTGAGTTGGGTGCTGGCCGCGGGCATAAGGAGGTGCTCTTCGTCGCATTGGGCACCGGGATTGCGGCCGCAGTGGTCACGGGAGGACAGGTTGTAGCGGGCGCCACCGGCCAAGCGGGCGAACTCGGTCACCTCCCAGTGTTTCCGGATGGAGAATGGTGTGCCTGCGGGCAGCGTGGATGCACCGAGACGTACGCCAGCGCAGCGGCGGTGTCACGCCGATACTCGGCGGCCAGTGGTGCCAGCGATGTTTCGGCCAAGGAGGTCATCAGCCGGGCCGCTGCTGGCGACGCTGTGGCCGCGAGAATCTTCGAAGATGCCATTACGGCACTCGGTCGGGCCTTGGTGCACTACGTCCTGATCATGGACCCGGAGCTGATCTTGATCGGCGGCGGTATGTCGGCTGCCGGCGCGGCGTTGCTCGAACCGCTAATTCGCAGTGTGACGTCCAGCCTGGTCTGGCGGTCCGCGCCGGCGATCGTGACCGGGCAGTATGCCGGCGAGGCCGGACGCCGAGGAGCTGCACTCTTAGCTTGGCGGGCGTTGCAGGACTCCAAGTCACTCCGCTAGGCTCCCTCGTTACGCTGTAGACGCTCTCGGCCACCTCGCCATTCCCCTCCTGCGTCTCCGGCCACTCGACGACCTCAGCCGCGGCATCGACCGTCCTCGGCTCGTTCTTTCCCGGCGAGGCCGATCCTGGATGCGTACGCCGCCCAACAGGTCGACCTGGTTGAGCTGGCGGCGAACAGTGACATCGTCACTGTGGCCGCAAAGGTACCCCCAGAGACCCGCGGCCTGGTTTCGGCCGACGTGCTTCGTGCGATGCGGCCGGATGCCTATTTCATCAATACGGCACGTGCCGCAATCGTGGATTACGACGCGCTCATCGACAGCCTCAAGACTGGGGCTATCGCCGGCGCTGCGTTGGACGTCTATCCAGCCGAGCCACTCTCAGCCGACTCGCCGTTGCGTAGCCTCGACAACCTCTTACTGTCGCCACACTTTGGCGGGAGCGAGCCCTGACGTCGTCCGCCACCATTCGGGGCAGATTGTCGATGACTTCATTCGACTGGAGCAAGGCGAATCCGCTTCATGTCGCCAACCCTGAGGTGTTCGATTCCTAAGTCACAGGAAGTCGTTCGGGCTCATCTTGAAGGAATGGCCAGGACACTGAGGCCTAGTTCGGCTGCAAGTTCTTGCATCCGTATGTCATAGGTGATCAAGAAGTCGGTCCCCAGACGTGCCGCAGCGGCCAGGTGCAGGGCATCCAATGACCTGAGGTGCTGGCCGGGCAGGATGCCAGCCGCGTAATACAAACTGCGCGGCATGTCGAATAAAGAGACATTGTCCAGAATGGCAGTCACCTGGGATTGAGGAAGGGCGTTACGTACGGCGAATCGGCGTAGTTCCGTTTCAAGGAGCAGGCAGGCGACCGACTCCACGTTCTCTTGATCGAGGTATGCAGCGAGCGAGGCCGACTCGGACTCCTCCACCAGCAGCTTCGCAGCTGCTGAGGTATCCAAATAGACGGCGGTCGTCACCGCTCTACGCGAAGCTCGTTCAGAGTTACCGCCGAGGGTTCGCTGACTACCCGACGAGACATATTCGAGAAGCCATGACTCCGCCTGGCTGGTCGAACACAACGCAAATCACTGCCAACGCCAGCTGGTACCAGTGCCGCGACGACTTCTCCACGATTGGTTATGGCAAAGGACTCGCCATTTTCCACCTCGTGCAGGACCCGAGCGCTGTTGTTTCGGAGCTCGCGATGACTGATCGTCTTCATGTAGCAAATGTAGCACATCGCCCGTGCAAGTACCGGACGCGGAGTGGAACTCACTGGCGCGCCAGCTGGATAAACGGCTCAAGTGAATTCGGATTGGCCAACGCCTCGCGACTGACAGCCTGATCTGGGTCGACACCAGCCAGGATCCGCTTTACCGGAACCTCACACTTCTTGCCGTTCAGAGTGTGGGGAATGGCATTGACAGCAATGAACCGATCCGGTACGTGCCGCGGTGACAGTTCGGTGCGCAAGGCTTGTCGAAGCCGCGGCTCGACGTCGTCCAGCGTGGCGCCAGGGGCAAGCACGACGAAGCAGAGCAATACGCCTTCGGCCGCGGCGCCGAGTTCGCCGATCAAAAGCGGCGCTGTGTCGATGACCAGTGAATCGACGATCTCCTCGAAGCCCTCGACTACCGCATAGAAGTCAGCTGTCCCCATCCGCACTCCCCCGCGCTTCAGAGTTGAGTCGCTGCGTCCGTAGATCACAAACGACCCGCGCGGTGTCTTGCGAACCCAGTCACCATGGCGCCACACGCCTGGACAATCGGCGAAGTACGCGGCCCGCAGCCGAGAACCGTCCGGGTCGTTCCAAAATGACACCGGCATGGATGGCATCGGCTTGGTCAGCACCAGCTCACCAACCTCATCGAGGACTTCAGCGCCGCGCGCGTCGTACGCAACGACCGCGGCGCCCAAAGCGGCGCACGACAGCTCACCGAGCCAAACAGGCACAGTAGGCGCGGACTCCAGGAACGCGGTACATACGTCGGTGCCACCGGACATCGAACAGATCTGTACGTGCTTGCCGATCGCCTCAGCGATCCAGCGGAAGCCGTCGGCCGACAGCGGTGCTCCGGTCGAGCCCAGTGAGCGCATCGCGGACATATCCAGCCCGTCGGCTGGGCGTAGTCCCGCCTTCAGGCAGGCGTGAATGTACGGCGCGGAGACCCCGAAATAGGTGACTCGATGCTTCTCGGCAAGCCGCCACAAGATGCCCAGATCCGGGTAGCCCGGACTGCCGTCGTACAGCACAACCGTCGAGCCCACCAGCAGACCCGATACCAGCAGGTTCCACATCATCCAGCCGGTGGTCGTAAACCAGAAGAATCGTTTGCCTGGACCGAGGTCGTGTTGCAGGGCAACGGTCTTGAGGTGCTCGACCACGATGCCGCCATGGCCGTGCACGATGCCCTTCGGTAATCCGGTAGTGCCTGAGGAGTACAGGACCCAGAGCGGGTGGTCAAACGGCACTGGTTCGAATCCGAGCGAACGCTGCTCAGCAGTCAGCTCCGACCATGAGACGGTGCCAGCCAAAACGGCGGCGTCGTCGAGGTATGGCAGTAGGACCGTGGCGGTGAGCGTAGGCATCTGATCACGCAAGTCCGTCACTCGGTCGCGGATGTCGAATGCCTTCCCGCCGTACCAATACCCATCCACGGCGAGGAAGACCGATGGCTCCAGCTGCCCAAAACGATCATGTACGGCTCTGGTACCGAAATCTGGTGAGCATGACGACCAGATGGCGCCGAGGCTCGCTACCGCGAGGAACGCGGCCAGCGTCTCGACGCAGTTCGGCGCCAGTGCCACGACCCGGTCCCCGCGGCGGACGCCGAGCCGCAGCAGGCCGAGACGTATCCGGCCGACAAGATCACGAAGCTCGCGATGGCTAACCAGCCGTTCCAATCCGTCTTCTCGAACGAAAACGATGGCAAGATCGTCGGTGGAACGCCCGGGACCGTCCGTCAACGCATGCTCGGCATAGTTCAGAGTTGCGCCTGGGAACCAGTCGGTGCCCGGCATAGCCAGCGAACGATACGTCGCTTCAGGTCGGGCGTGGAATCGTACGCCGAGAAATTCCGCAGCCGCCGCCCAGAACCGCTCAAGATCATCCACTGACCAGGCGTGCAGCGCCGGGTAGTCAAGATCATCTATATCGACCAGCCGCTGCTGACGTACGAAGCGGGCGAACCGTGCCATCGTGCTCGACCGGGCGGCCGCTGGATCGGGTGCCCAGAGCACCTCTGGGACATTCATGAGCGCTCTCGTTCAACGCTCGGGACGGCGTCGGCGCCGACAATGGCAGGCTCTCGAGGGGTGCTGCGCCACGTTCCGAGCACCGAACCCAGAATGACCAGCGGGAAACCGATGGCCAACCCGGCGGTGAGCGGCTCATTCAGCACTATCGCCCCGAGAAGTATTGCCACGGCCGGATTGACGTAAGTGATCAAGGTCATCCGGGCCGGTCCGGCCTCGGCGATCAGCGCGAACATCACCAGAAAGGCCGTCGCCGTGCAGATCACGGCAAGCACCACGACTGAGCTGACAGCTGGTGCTGTCCAAGTCTCCGGCCAAACCAGCGGGGTGAATGGTGCATACGCGGCGGCCGCGATCACCAGCGACGCGGTCACCACCCCGAGCGACGGCAGGTCGGATAGCCTGCGGCTGATGATGATCGGCCCGATCGCATAGCCGAGCACTACCAGCAGCAGCTGCCCGATCGCGACGAAGTCATCAGCTCGTACGTCGAGACCCACCAAGACCCCAACGCCCACTAGTCCGATCACTAAACCAGCGATGCGGCGGGCATCCAAACGATCAACACCCATCACGGTCACGATGATCGCGGCCGCAATGGGAACCATAGCAATGATCAAGCCTGTCGTAGAGCTGTTCAGTCGCGTCTCAGCATGGCCGAGCAGAATCCATGGCCCAATGATCTCCACAGCGGTGTAGAGCAGCAAGATCTTCCAGTGCGCTATCAACGGCCGCAGCGCCCGCGCCCTGACGGCCAGCGGTAGCAGCAGCAGGCCGCCGATAGCGGTCCGCCCGAACGCGACCATAAGCGGATCAAGATCAGCGACGGCCACTCGGATAAAGAGATAGGGAATCCCCCAGCACAGGCTGAGCGCGATGAAGAGCAGCCATCCGCGACGCGTCACAGCCAACCACCCTACGGGTTTGATTGCTTCACTCGCTGCGCTCGTTCCGCGCGGATTGCGCTTCCTAGCCGCCTACTTCGTCGTCGCTCCGGGACGAAAGGCGTGTCCCCGCACTCCTCCTCAGCACGGCGGCGCGCGATCCGGGTTTCGGAATTAGGGGAATGCTCTCGCCTGGGCACGCCGTGAAGATTTTGCCCCTGCCACACTGGAATGTAGGACCGCACCGTCCAAAGGTGGTGAAGTTGTGCGAGCGTCCATCCCGCTAGGCCGCATCGCTGGCATCAAGGTTGGAATCAACGCCAGCGTGTTTCTCATTGTTGCCATCTTGGTTGCCGGACTCGCGACGGGTCAGTTGCCTGCCGCTTTTCCGGGCCGTGGCATCGCCGCGTACGTGATTGCGGCAATCATTGCCGCACTGCTGTTCTTGGCCTCGTTATTGGCACACGAGCTCGCACATTCGATCGTTGCTCGCCGCAACGGCATCGAGGTCGAGAGCATTGTGCTGTGGCTCCTGGGTGGCGTGGCACAGCTCCGCGGCGAAGCGAAGACGCCAGGCGCCGACTTTCGCATCGCCATCGTCGGGCCGCTGACGAGCCTGGTATTGGCCGTCGTGTTCGGAGCCGCCGCTGCAGGCGTTACAGCCATAGGCACCGGCGGGTTGATTTTCGGTGTGCTGGCCTACCTTGCCGCAACCAATGCGATGCTGGCGATCTTCAACCTCATTCCCGCCGCACCGCTGGACGGCGGCCGGGTGTTGCGCGCAGCACTGTGGCACTGGCGAGGCAACCGGGTAACGGCGGCAGTGAGCGCCGCCCGCGCTGGCCGGATTGTGGGCTTCGTGATGATCGCCCTTGGCGTGCTTCAGGTAGTACTCGGTCGTGGCTTTGGTGGCGTATGGCTGGCCCTAATCGGTTGGTTCGTCGTCAGCGCGGCGACGGCTGAAGAGCAGCAGGCCAAACTCGGCGGCCGGCTGGCCGGGGTTGCAGTCGGTCAAGTCATGGCAGCCAGACCGGTCGTTCTCGACGGCAATCTCACCGTTGGCGATTTCATTGCCCAGGTTGCACTGACACACCAGTTCTCGACCTACCCGCTGGTTGACGCCTACGGGCGCCTTACCGGGCTGGTTACCCTCAATCGGGTACGCGGCGTGCCGCCCGAACTTCGTGCCACGACCCGCTTACGCGACATCGCCTGCCCGGCGAGCGAGGTCCCGACTGCCCGTCCTGAGGATGTTCTCGTCGAGCTTTTGGAGCGGATGCAAGGTTGTGCGGATGGACGCGCCGTTGTGGTCGACGAGACCGGCCGAGTGGTCGGTGTGGTCTCGGCAAGCGATGTCGCGCGTGCGCTGCAGCTCGCCGACCTGCGTTCCTTCGACCCCTACCCGGCTCCCTCCGGAGCTGATATGACGTCACTGTCCTCCCAACGGGGTCCACTCCGTCGCTGAGACAGGAGCATTGTTGAAACAAACACCGACCGCCGGCTGGATTCGAGTCGGCCTCTTCGCGTTGCCGGTGTACGGCCTGCTGATCGCCTACTCGACATGGAAGCCTCAGCCTGATCTAGCAACCGATGCGGAAGGTTGGGCACACTTCGTCAGCAGCACCTCCTACCTCGTAAGCCACGTCCTCGGCAACGTGCTGGGCACTGCTCTGGTGATCTTCGGCACTTTTGCTCTGGGCGCCTTCTTGGCCAGCAGTCGGCACCGCGCCTTGGCTTGTGGGGCATGGTGTTGTCGATCACTGGATACGTACTTTTCACGATTCCAGGCGTCATCTCGACTTTCGCTGCTCCGGCGATTGGCGCTGCGTATCTGGCCGGAAACCGCGAGGTGATGTCGCTGCAGTTCTCTCCGATCCTTACGGTGATCACCTTGTTGGCGCTCCTGCTGGCGGTGATCGGCAACGGTCTGCTCAGCGTCGCTATTTGGCGTAGCGGCAGTCTCCCCCGATGGGCAGGGGTGATCTGGGCCGCGGCGACGCTGATCTTTTACGTTCTCGGTTTCGCCCTCGGGATGGCCACTACCGGCGCCAGCCTGCCGACTCAGCCGATCGGCGCGGCCCTGATGGCGATGGCCGGAGCGTGGATTGCCTGGGCCGGATATCGGCTCCTTGGTGATCCCGCACGCAACGCTGATGTGGCAGTGGCGTCCGTGTGATTGATCAACCAGCGGGCGCTCGACGGGCGGTGCGGTACAACTCGACCAGCTGCTGAGTAGTCGTCGCATCCTGGGGTTGCTTGTCATCACGCCACCGGCCGGCGAAGCGAGGAAACCTCATCGAAAGTCCGGCGTTGTCCTTGAGCTGTCCCCAGCCGGCGGTGTGGTTGGGCGACAGCGTGAGCTCGGCGCTGAGCACCTCGAGCACCACGCTCGGCTCGAACCACACATCGGCGGAAACCCGCGAGTCCACACGAGCTGGCCGCTGCTTCCGCAGGAACGGCGCCAACCTTGTCGGCAGCGCGGCGAGCTCGGCGTCGGAGAAGCCAGTGCCGCACTTGCCGACCGTGCGATACAGCTCGGTTTCGGGGTCGTAAGCGCCCAGCAGTACAGCGCCGTAAGTGCCGCGCCGCCGCCCCCTTCCGGCGTACGCGCCGACAACGACCAGATCAATGGTGTCTGCGAGTTCAGTGCGGTAGTCGCGCTTGAGCTTGATCCATAGCCAGCCGCGCGCACCAGCCTGATAAATAGCGCCCGGACCGGTCGACTTGCACACTAAACCTTCGGATCCGTCGGCCACCGCTTGTTCGAACGCGGCCTCGAGGGCGGGCGCGGTCGCTACATCGAGCGCCGTGGTCAGCCGCAGCCGGTCAGCCATGGTGATTGCCTCAGCGAGGCGAGACCGACGATCCAGATAGGGCAAAGCGGTGAGATCCACGCCATCTGCGTAAAGCAGTTCGAAGCAGAACAACCCGACGGGCACATCGCGAGCGGCTTCGGCGATGCCGTGCTTGCGGCGACGGAACATGACTTCCTGGAAGGGGCGCAGCTCGCCCGCCGCCGCGTCGTAGGCCACTACCTCACCTTCCAAGATCGCCTCGCGCGGACCCAACTGGCTCTGCAGCAGCTCAACGACGTCGGGAAACTGGCTACTCACGCGCTCCTGGCGGCGGGTGAATAGCTCGATCTCGCCATCGGCAGTGCGGTGTACCTGCACGCGCATGCCGTCGTACTTGTACTCGGCCATGCATCGCCCGCCGAGCTTGGCGAGAATCTCATCGGCGTCGGACAGACGCTGAGCCAGCATCACGCGAACAGGATTGCCCGGCCGCACGCGCAGCTCCTTCACCGCGGCCAGCCCTCCGGAGGCCAAGGTGGCAGCGACCAGACCGAGATCGCAGCAGATGTTGTACGCCCGCTCCAGTACGGGCCGGTCCTTCCGATTGCCGGTGTACACCTGCGCCAGCCCATCCAAAATTGTGGGAGTGCCGATGCCCAGCCGCAGGTTGCCGGTCACCAAGCGAAGCAGGTAGCGAGCCTCCAATGGAGTGGCCAGCGCCAGCAGATCCGCCAGTAGCTCTAGCTTGCGGCCCTGCGAGCCAGATCCTTCGGCGCGCGCGATCTGGTGAAGTGTGTCGACAACTGCAGCCACCTGAAGGCTGGGCTGGCGATCAGCGGCTTTAGCCTGCAGTAACTGCTCCGCGGCCTGGCCCAGATCGCCAGCCTCTCGCATTGCCAAGACAACGTCCCCCGGCTCGCCGCCAGTAGCCGTGGCGACCGCACGCAAGGCGAGCTTCTCAGCCAGCCCAAGATCGACCGCGGCAAACTCCGGCGCGATCAACCCCTGGCACAAGTAGCAGACGGTAGGCAGCTGCTCCTGCGGAGTCTCAGCCAGCAGCGCCGCCAGCCGGTCGATCAACGCCAACCGGCCAGATGCCTGCTCTAGGTCCCGATACGCCTCAGCAATGACCTCGTACTCCACGCTGCCCATCCTCCCCGACGGGCCGTCGTCTGCTAGCGGCTACGCGCACTCAGCGATTACGCTCACCGGTGAATTAAGAGGAGCACGTCATGAAATCCACCGAATCGTCGGCTCATGATGTCACGTCGACACGCACCTACGCGGAGCCCACTCCCAACCCGTTCGTCATGGTCTCGGACCGCTCTTCTCGGCTGATGCTGTTCGTTTTGGTGAGCTGCGCGCTGACAGTCGCGCTCACCCGGCTGTTCTTGGTGCTCACCGGTTATCCGCAAATCGGCGGCTCGACGTTCCACCTCGCTCACGCTCTGTGGGGCGGACTGGCGTTGTTCTTGGCGAGCACCATGGCGTTGATCGTCCAGAACCGCGGGGCCGCCATCATCATCGCAGTGCTCACCGGAGTCGGATTCGGTCTGTTTGTCGACGAGGTCGGCAAGTTCATTACTCAGAAGAACGATTATTTCTTCCCACTGGCCGCGCCCATTGTTTACGCCTCACTGCTGTTGATCTTGCTCTTCACGCAACTCGCGCGCCGCCACCAACTACATAATCCGCGGGCCCACCTGTTGGCTGCCATCTCGCTGAGCCAGACCGTTGCCGATGGCACGGCCACAGCAACCGAGATCACCGCGATGGAGAATCACATCCGCCAAGCCCGGACCGGTTCTCTGGACGACGCCTCCGCAGCGTTGCTCAACGGTATTGAGACGTCAATGGCGCTTGCGGACCGAGTCCAAGAGCCGTTCGCCTTTGCCGGTCGTGCTGCACGCCGAATCCCGAGGGTGATCGCCTCGTGGCTGCCGGCGAATCGTACCCGCCGACTTGCGCGCTCGGGGATGGCCTTCTTCTCCATCTTGGGATGGCTCCAACTGTTGCTGCTCATCGGTGTCGTCTTTACGCCCGAAGAGCTACGCCAGGCACTCACCCTCAGCGTGCGGGACCAGCCCGTCGGAGACCTTGGGGAGATCATCTTCCTCCTCACCTGGGGCCTCAACGCGGTCGCCGCAGCGCTCGCCGGGATTACCTGGTGGGCGCTTCGGGCGAAGCGGGTCCGGCGGCGTCTCGCATTGAGATGTGGCTACAGTGCGATGTTGCTGATGCTGCTCTTAGGCAATCTGCTATCGAGTTACGTCTACCAGTTCGCGATCTTGATCCAAGTGGCGCTACAGGTGATCACCCTGGCGTTCTTGGTCCGCTGGGACCACGCAACGCGAGCTTCGACGCAGACCGTGCCCTAGGTGAAGGAGCGGGGCGTAGCGGCTCTCCTCGCAACACGACTCTTGCCGAAGCGGCAACCCTCTCGGAGTCGAGTAAGAAAATGCGGGCAAGCGATAGTTCTGAATCGATTCAGAGCCGTCACTCGCCCGCACTTTCTTCAGCAGAACATCTCTAAGCCTGACCGGAACGTGCGCACCGAGCCGTAGCTGATCACCGGCCTAAAGTGAATAAATGGCCAGAAGAACGCCTCTCTCCGATCGGGCCGGAGCACTGTGGAGGTCACCAGCGCTCGTCGATGGGCTGCTCGCGTACGCCGTAGCGATGGCGGTCGGAGTGGCAGTGTTTGCGAGCTCAGCGGGCAGCCAGCCCGGACCTTGGCCTGCGTACTTTTTCGCTTTCGGCTTCGGATTGATCTTGCTCCTCCGTCGACGGCACCCGGTGCTGGTGCTCATCCTCACCTCGCTTGGCATCTGTGCGTACTACACCCTGCAGTACCCACCCATTGGCCTGGCACTGCCGATCGCGGCCGCACTGTTCTCCGCCGCTGAAGCTGGGCATCTTCGGATCAGCATCGTGACCTCGGTGATCTTGGTCGGGTTGACGCTGTACTTCCAGCTTGCTGAAGGTCGCGATGTCGCTCAGCTGCTCGGTTACGAACTGCCGCCGGTCGTGGCCTTGATGGGTGCCTCGCTCGCGCTTGGCGATGGCGTACGGTCTCGGCGGCTGCTCAAAGAGTCGCAGCGCGAGCGCGAACACCAGGCCCGGCTCGAGCTCGAACGCCGTGCGATCGAGCAGCGAGACGAAGGGCGGTTGCGGCTGGCGCGGGACCTCCACGATGCACTTGGCCACAGTGTTGCGATGATCTCGCTGCAAGCAGCGGTGTCTGCCGAAGCGTTGCCGGAGCGTGTACCGGAGGCCCAGCGGGCGGTGGCTGAGATTCGAAACATCAGCCTCGCCGCGATGTCCGATTTGAGGGTTACCGTACGCCGCCTCCGCACACTGGATTCGGCCGTTGATCTGCCTGCTGGTCTGAACGAGCTTCCCACGCTCGCTGAGTCGGCCCGCGGCAACGGCCTCGATGTCCGGATCGTCGAGCATGGTGAGGGTCGGGAGGTTCCCGACGCACTTGGGCAGGCGGCGTACCGAATTGTTCAGGAGGCCCTGACGAACGTCATCCGGCATGCCAATGCCACTACGGCGGT
>Ga0126312_10000118_pt1 | contig 35604 bp, 47 predicted proteins | sample Plot104A_FD_92537 | JGI IMG/M metagenome (GOLD analysis project Ga0126312, IMG submission 92537) | Serpentine soil microbial communities from UC McLaughlin Reserve, CA, USA - Plot104A | ecosystem: Environmental > Terrestrial > Soil > Grasslands | place: USA: UC McLaughlin Reserve, Lake County... | reverse complement strand
GTCGCCCTGGCTGCTCACCTGCGTCGCCGCGTCCGTGATCGGCTTCTACGCGTCGGCCCGCGGCCTGCAGAAGGGCGAGGCCGTTCCGGTGATCACCCTCACGAGCGCCGCGGCCAACGTCTCTGCCATCAGCGGCGGCATCCTGGTGTTCGGCGACCCGATGCCGAGCGACCCGCTGGGAATCGTGCTCCAGAGCTTCGCCTTCGTCCTCGTGATCGTCGCGGCCGCACTGACGCCGGCACCGCTGCGAGCGGCCCGCGCGACGACGTAGTCGCCGTTCGCCCGCGGCCTCGCTGATTCCCCGGCTCGCGCCTTTCGCGGCGACGCTTCCCGCTCGCCGGCGAACGTCCCGGTCGCGGCTACCGCGCAGCCTCCGCCGCGCTCGCGTTCGGCGCCTCCTGCCGCGTCGCTCGCTTGGCGAAGTCCGTGATCGCGTGCGCCAGCAGCTCGGGGTCGTCCGACATCGGTACGTGGCCCAGGCCCTTCAAGTAGCGCAGCTCGGAGCCGGGGATGAGTCGCTCGAAGCGTCGCCCCTGGCGGGGGATCAGGATCACGTCGCGCGTGCCCCACAGGATCAGCACCGGGCAGCGGATCGCGGTAAGGCCGGCGGGCTGGCGCTCGAGCACGTGTGGGAGCGTGGCGTCGAAGCCGGGCGCCGTCGCGAATAGCTCGCGTTGCTCGATCAAGTCGCCTGGGTCGGCCCGCCAAGGTCTGCCCAGGGTGGGACCGGCGAAGAGAGTGCGGCCGATCGGGCTCCGCAGCGCCACATCGTTGGGGGCCGCGTTTCGCGCCAGCCAGCGCATCCCACGAAGGATTCCCACACCCAGATCCCGCTCGCGCCCGTGGGCGAGCCCGGCCGGGGAGATGGGGACGCAGGTTCGCGCGCGGCCGCGCCGCGCCAGCTCGAGCGCGACCCACCCGCCGAGGGAGTTGCCCGAGAGATGGGCGGTCTCGAAGCCGGCCTCGTCCATCACGCGCTCGACGGCATCGGCGAGCGCCTCCGGAGTGGAATCGAGCCCGGGCGGAAGCGGCGGAGAGTGACCGAACCCCGGCAGGTCGACGGCGAGGACGTCGAAGCTCTCCTCGAGCGGCGGCAGCATCGGCTTCCAGCCGCGCCAGGTGTGACCGATTCCGTGGAGGAGGACGAGCGGCTCGCCCGAGCCGCCGCGGTGATGGTCGAGCTCTGACGCGTCCATGCCCCGAAGCCTATGCCGGGCACGTTGCTACCATCACGCGCCGCATGCCCAGCATCAATCAACTCGTTCGCAAGGGCCGTCGCAAGCCCAAGAAGAAGGTCTCGACCCCCGGACTCAAGTCCGGGCAGGGCCGGAAGAAGCGGATCGCGGCGCCCCAGCGGCGCGGAGTGTGCACGCGCGTGTATACGACCACGCCCAAGAAGCCCAACTCGGCGCTTCGAAAGGTGGCCCGCGTGCGGCTGACCAACGGAATGGAGGTCACCTCCTACATCCCCGGCGAGGGCCACAACCTGCAGGAGCACTCGGTCGTGCTCGTCCGCGGCGGTCGCGTCAAGGACCTGCCGGGCGTTCGCTACAAGGTCGTTCGCGGCACACTCGACGCGGCCGGCGTGTCCGACCGCAAGAAGGCCCGCTCCCAGTACGGGGCGAAGGCCCGCTGAGTCGATGCCGCGCCGAGCCTCACCCGGGGTTCGCCCGATCGAGTCCGACCCGATGTACGGGTCGAAGCTCGTCCAGCAGGTGATCAACAAGGTGATGGTGGAGGGCAAGAAGTCGACCGCCGAGCGGATCGTCTACGACGCGCTCGACATCCTTGCCAGGCGCACGAGCCAGGATCCGGTCCCGGCGCTCGAGGAGTCGATCAAGCAGCTCACGCCGGTGCTCGAGGTGCGCTCCCGACGGGTCGGAGGCGCCACCTACCAAGTTCCGGTCGAAGTGCCCCAGCGCCGCGCCCGCACCCTCGCCGTGCGGTGGCTGATCGAGTTCGCGCGCTCCCGGCGCGAGAAGTCGATGTCCGAGCGTCTGGCCGGCGAGCTGGCAGACGCCCAGTCCCAGCAGGGCGGCGCCTACAAGCGGAAGGACGACATCTTCCGTATGGCCCAGGCCAACAAAGCGTTCGCCCACTACCGCTGGTAGCTCAGCCGCGCGACTTGCGGTCCTGCCTGAACTTCTCCTGACGCCTCGCCTCGCGCTCCTTGCGCCGGGCGTTGTTCTCGGCGGCGGCTTTCCCCGTCAGACCGACCGGGATGCGGGACTGGGAGATTTGGGACCAGCGCCGGCTGACGCGCTCGCCGCCGCACGCGGGGCAGGCGGGAGACCTGCCGGCCGCCGCGAGGGTCTCGAAGCTGGCGCCGCAGTCCTGGCAGTCGAACTCGTAGACGGGCATGGTCAATCAGCCACTTTTCAGGACGCGACCGGGGCCGGCGCCGGCGGCGACTCGGGGAAGACCGGCACGGGCAGCGGGCGGAAGCGATCCAGGCGGAGACCGGCGAGCAGCTCCGAGAAGGCGCGTCGCTCCACGCCGTCCGCCGAGATGAAGCCCGAGTCCCACCGGGGGTGGCCCCGGTCCGCGCGCCAGTTGTAGAGATATACGCGCGTGATCCGAGGCGAGATCGCCGCGAGCCGGAAGACGTGGTGCACGGCGCGCGCCGCGCGTCCCTCGTTGTAGGGCCAGCGCTTCCTGAAGCGGACGACCCCGCCGGTCTCGGTGAACCAGACCTCGGCCCTCGGCACGATGCGCAGGAATCGCTTCGTGTTGCGGAAGCGCAGACGGGTGGCGTCGGGATAGTTGTGTAGCCCGAAGATGTGCGGGCCGGGCCCGGCGTGCTCCCGGAAGCGCCGTAGCCAGCGCCAGGTCCGCCAGGCGCCCGTGAGAAGCACCTCGACGGCGACCACGCGGCAGACGGCGGTGGCGCACTGCCGGCGCAGCGCGCGGTAGAAGGCGGCCGCTCGGCGTGGATGGCGACCGGTTGGCTGCACGCTCACGAGATTGGCCTCGTTCCACGTCCCGAACTCGCGGACCCAGGGATAGCGGTCTCGGAAGGCGCGGACGTCGGAGGCGTACTGGGCGACGGAGGGCAGCTTGAACTGCTGCTTCCGTCGATCGGAGTGTCCGAACGTGACGAACGGCTCCAGGCCGAGGTTACGCGCTTGGGTGAGCCACGCGTCGGCCCGCGCGAGCTCCCAGCCGCGGGCGCGGACGATGTCGTAGGGGACGATCAGGCGCACGTGACCGATGCCCGTCGCGAGGAACCGAGGATCGGAGAGGAAGTCGATGTTGTTGTCGCCGATCCCGACGTCTACGTGGGGCGTCAGCGCCTGCGCAGCAGAGGGGGGCGGTGGCGTGAGCGCGCCGGCGACAGGGGCCGTCGACCCGGCGAGCGCCGCAAGCACAACCCCGACTCCGATCGAACGACGCATCGCCCGGAGTCCAGTGTACGAGCGAAGCCGACGCGGTGGAGCGATTCAGGCGTCGCTGCGGCGCAAAAGTCGAGCCGCTCCCGCGACGAGCGCGAGCGCCCCGGCCACGATCTCGAGCGTGAGCCCGGAGCCGGCCGCCGCCGTGGCGCCCTCGAAGCTCTGGCCGATCGCGCCAGTCTCGTCGGTCACCGGCAAGTCGACCAGGACGGCCCAGCCGATCACCAGCACCCCGAGGCCGACCAGCGCCACGGCAGCCGGCCGCGAGTCGCCCATCCCGGCGCCCCAGGCCATCGCGGCCGTCAGAGCGGCCAGCAGCAGGAAGGCGCCCCCGTTTCGCTCCAAGCCGCTCAGCTCGCAGCGGTCGGCGAGGTCGGGGTTCGAGTCGTTGATCACCTCGCAGGAGCCGCTCGCGACGTCCACCGAGGCGACCGTCGAGAACTCGGTCGCGACCAGCAGCAGCGCGGCCAGGATCCCGGCCACGGTGACCCCCACTGCGAGCCGCTTTGCAGCGTCAAATCCCGCCCATCGAGCCATGGAACGCCTGCTACCATCACTCGTCGCTCGGCGGGCGGATCCACTCCGCCCGCGACTCCGCTCAGCCACCTGAGGGCGGGCGGTCGCTCACATCGATGGAGTCCTCTACGACATAAAGCTCAACCGGGCAAGCGCCGCACGCAGCACCGGGCCCGGAACGGGCCTTTTTTCTGCTCTGAACCGGACGCACTGAATCAAAGCTCATGGCACGCAAAGTCACACTCGAGAAGACGCGCAACATCGGGATCATGGCGCACATCGACGCCGGCAAGACGACGACGACGGAGCGCATCCTCTTCTACACCGGCCGGACGCACAAGATGGGTGAGGTCCACGAGGGTGCCGCGGTCATGGATTGGATGGAGCAGGAACAGGAGCGCGGCATCACGATCACGTCCGCCGCCACCACCGCCTTTTGGCGCGACCACCGCATCAACATCCTCGACACCCCCGGCCACGTGGACTTCACGGTCGAGGTCGAGCGCTCGCTGCGGGTGCTCGACGGAGCCGTCGCGGTGTTCGACTCGGTCGCCGGCGTCGAGCCGCAGTCCGAGACCGTCTGGCGGCAGGCGGACAAGTACCGCGTACCTCGCATCGCGTTGATGAACAAGATGGACCGGATCGGCGCGAGCTTCGAGGGCTCGGTCCGGACGATGGTCGACCGGCTCGGCGCGCACCCGGTCCCGGTCCAGCTGCCGATCGGCGCCGAGGCCGGCTTCACCGGGGTCGTGGACCTCGTGAACATGAAGGCCATCGTCTACAAGGACGACCTCGGCCAGGAGTGGGAGGTCACGGACATCCCCGAGGAGCTGGCCGACGCCGCGCACCAGGCGCGCACCGAGCTGATCGAGGCGGTCGCCGAGTACGACGACGAGCTGATGGAGGACTACCTCGAGGAGAGGCCGATCGAGCCCGGGCGCCTGATCCAGGACATCCGCAAGGCGACGCTTGACATCTCCATGACTCCGGTCCTCTGCGGCTCGGCCTTCAAGAACAAGGGCGTGCAGCCGCTCCTCGACGCGGTCATCGACTACCTCCCCAGCCCGCGTGACGTGCCGCCTGTGGAGGGTCTCGAAGGCAGCCAGATCCAGGACGGCGAGGGCAAGCCGGGCATCCGCGAGGCGAGCGACAGCTCGCCGTTCGCCGCGCTCGCCTTCAAGGTGATGGCGGACCCGTACGTCGGCAAGCTCACGTACTTCCGCGTCTACTCGGGCAAGCTGAGCGCCGGCGGCCGGGTGCTCAACTCGGTCACCGGCCGCACCGAGCGCGTCGGCCGCATCCTGATGATGCACGCGAACCATCGCGAGGAGGTCGAGGAGATATACGCCGGCGACATCGCCGCGGGCGTCGGCCTGAAGCAGACCTCGACCGGCGACACGCTCTGTGCCCCCGACGCGCCGATCGTGCTCGAGGCGATCGCCTTCCCAGACCCGGTGGTCCACCTCTCGATCGAGCCCAAGACCAAGGCCGACCAGGAGAAGCTGTCGGTTGCGCTGCGGCGTCTCGGCGAGGAGGACCCGACCTTCCAGGTCCGCACCGACGAGGAGACCGGCCAGACCGTGATCTCCGGCATGGGTGAACTGCACCTCGAGGTGATCGTGGACCGGCTGAAGCGCGAGTTCCGCGTCGAGGCTGGGGTCGGCCGGCCCCAGGTGGCCTACAGGGAGACTGTGCGCGGCGAGGCCCGGAGGGTCGAGGGCAAGTTCATCCGCCAGACCGGCGGCGCCGGCCAGTACGGCGTGGTCAACATCGACCTGGAGCACGCGCCGGGCGAAGGCTTCGACTTCGTCAACCGGATCAGGGGCGGCTCGGTGCCGTCCGAGTTCATCCCGGCCGTCGAGAAGGGGATCGAGGAGGCGCTCGAATCGGGCGTCAAGGCCGGCTATCCGATGGTGGACGTCCGCGCCACGCTCGTGGACGGCAAGTACCACGACACCGACTCGTCCGAAGTGGCCTTCAAGATCGCCGGCTCGCTGGCCCTGAAGGAGGCCGCGAAGCGGGCTGGGCCAGTATTGCTCGAGCCGATCATGGCGATCGAGGTCGTGACTCCCGAGGAGTTCATCGGGACCGTGATCGGGGACCTGTCGAGCCGCCGCGGACGGGTCGAGGGCCAGGAGCCGCGTGGCAAGGCGATCGCGGTCAAGGGCAGCGTGCCTCTGGCCTCGATGTTCGGCTACGCGACCGATCTGCGCTCCTCCACCCAGGGCCGCGCCACCTACACGATGCAGTTCGATAGGTACGAGGAAGTGCCGTCGAACATCGCGGAAGAGATCGTCGAGCACCGGACCGGCGAGCCCGTCGGAGCGGGTGCGTAAGGAGTATGTTTCGAAAGCTTGGGCGCGCTGAGCCCAGGAGAACTTTGAGAAAGGGGTAGTACCGAGTGGCGAAGGAGAAGTTCGAGCGCAACAAGCCGCACGTGAACGTCGGCACCATCGGCCACATCGACCACGGCAAGACCACGCTGACCGCGGCGATCACGAAGATCCTGGCCGAGAAGTACGGCGGCCAGGCGAAGAGCTTCGAGGAGATCGACAACGCGCCCGAGGAGAAGGAGCGCGGGATCACGATCGCCACCTCGCACGTGGAGTACGAGACGGAGAACCGACACTACGCCCACGTGGACTGTCCGGGCCACGCCGACTACATCAAGAACATGATCACCGGCGCCGCCCAGATGGACGGCGCCATTCTCGTGGTGTCGGCCGCCGACGGCCCGATGCCGCAGACCCGCGAGCACATCCTGCTCGCGCGCCAGGTGAACGTCCCCTACGTCATCGTCTACCTGAACAAGGTCGACATGGTCGACGACGAGGAGCTCCTCGAGCTGGTCGAGGTCGAGGTGCGCGAGCTGCTCTCCGAGTACGAGTTCCCCGGCGACGACGTGCCGGTGATCCTCGGCTCGGCGCTGAAGGCCCTCGAGGGCGACGCGGCCCAGGTCGAGAAGATCCTCGAGCTCGCCAACGCGCTCGACACCTACATCCCGCAGCCGGAGCGCCCCCTCGACCGTCCGTTCCTGATGCCGGTCGAGGACGTGTTCTCGATCACCGGCCGCGGCACCGTGGCTACCGGGCGGATCGAGCAGGGCGTCGTGCACACCAGCGACCAGGTCGAGATCGTCGGCATCCACCCGGAGACCCGCACCACCGTCGTCACCGGGGTCGAGATGTTCCGCAAGATCCTGGACGAGGGTCAGGCAGGCGACAACGTCGGCTGCCTCCTGCGTGGCGTGGGCCGCGAGGAGGTCGAGCGCGGGCAGGTGCTCTGCAAGCCGGGCTCGATCACGCCGCACACGAAGTTCAAGGCCCAGGTGTACTGCCTGAAGAAGGAGGAGGGTGGCCGTCACACCCCGTTCTTCAACGGCTACCAGCCGCAGTTCTACTTCCGCACGACCGACGTGACCGGGGTGGCGAACCTCCCCGAGGGCACGGAGATGGTCATGCCGGGCGACAACGTCGAGATGACCGTGGAGATGATCCAACCCATCGCCATGGACGAGGGCCTGCGCTTCGCGATCCGCGAGGGCGGCCGCACGGTCGGCTCAGGGGTGGTGACCGAGATCATCGAGTAGGACCTTTGACAAGGACCTACGCGGGGGCGGGCAGGAGGCTGGGCCCGCCCCCAAATCTGTCCACAGATGGCAACGCTCACGCAAAACAAGATCCGCATCCGGCTCAAGGCCTACGACCACTCGGCGATCGAGACGGCCGCCAAGGAGATCGTCGACACGGCCGTGCGCACCGGCGCCTCGGTGTCCGGGCCGGTGCCGCTCCCCACGGAGAAGAACGTCTACTGCGTGATCCGCTCGCCGTTCAAGGACAAGGACTCTCGGGAGCATTTCGAGATCCGCACGCACAAGCGGCTGATCGACATCCTCCAGCCCACCCCGAAGACGGTGGACTCACTGCAGCGGCTGGATCATCTGCCGGCTGGTGTGGACATCCAGATACAGCTGATCTGAGCCGTGACGGTGAAGCTCGACATCAGAATCGCGGGGCTGGACGCCCTGCGGAGGTGACCAGGGTCATGGGCGGCCTCCTCGGAAGAAAGCTCGGCATGACCCAGATCTTCGATCCGGAGGATGGGCACGTCGAGCGGGTCACCGCGATCGAGGCGGGTCCGTGCTTCGTGACCGCCATCCGCCGCAGCGAGCGCGACGGCTACGACGCAGTGCAGCTGGCGTTCGGCGAGGTGCGCGAGAAGAAGCTGACCAGGCCGGAGCTGGGGCATCTGAAGAAGGCCGGGGTCGGTGCGCTGAAGCACTTGTGCGAGTTCCGGGGCACTCCTGACAGCTTCGGCGCGCAGGCCGAGGGGGGCGGCGACGGTGAGCTCGCGGTCGGAGCGGAGGTCCGGGTCGACTCGGTCTTCGAGAAAGGCCAGACCGTGAAGGTCTCGGGCACCTCCAAGGGCAAGGGCTTCCAGGGCACGATCAAGCGCCACAACTTCCATCGCGGGCCGGTCTCGCACGGGTCCCACAACGTCCGCGCGCCCGGCTCGATCGGGGCCTCCGCGGACCCCGCCCGCGTGTTCAAGGGCATCCGCGGCCCGGGCCAGATGGGCGCAGGCCGGGTCACTCAAGGCGGGCTCGAGGTCGTCGACGTGCGTCCCGACGAGAACCTGCTGCTGGTCCGTGGCTCGGTCCCGGGCCCGAAGGGCTCGGTCGTCGAGATCAGGAGCGCGGGCTAGTGGCGCAGGCCCCCTTCATCGCCGGCGGGTCGGGGGGTCTCCACCTCGACGAGGCGGTCTTCGGGGAGCCCTTCCACGGGCCGCTCGTTCACGAGGCCGTGCGCTCCGAGATGTCCGCGCACCGCCGCGGGACGGCATCGACCAAGACGCGCGCCGAGGTCGACATGACCGGCGCGAAGGCGTGGCGTCAGAAGGGCACCGGCCGCGCCCGCGCCGGGGCCCTGTCCGTACCGCAGCGCACGGGCGGCGGCGTCGCCTTCGGCCCGAAGCCGCGCGGCTACACGGTGAAGGTCAACCGCAAGGCGCTCCGGCGGGCGCTGCGGGCGGCCCTGTCGGTGCACGCCGAGCGCGGCTCGATCGGCGCCCTGGACCCGGCCGCCTTCGAGACGCCCTCCACGAAGGCCGCCGTCGACGCGCTCGAGTCGTTCGCGGGCGACGGAGGCGTCCTGGTCGTGCTCAGCGACGGCGAGGAGACGTGCGCCAAGTCCTTCCGCAACATCGCCGACGTCACGGTGACGCACGTCGAGCAGGTCGGAGTGGGCGACGTGATCGGCGCGGCACGGCTCCTCGTGTCGGAGGCCGCGCTCGGACGCCTGACGGAGAAGGCGGTGGCGAAGTGAACTCCCGCCAGGTGATAGTGCGACCGGTGATCTCCGAGAAGAGCTACGCGCTCCTCGCGGCCAACAAGTACACGTTCCGCGTGCACGAGCGCTCGAACAAGACCCAGGTGCGGCAGGCAATCGAAGAGATCTTCGGCGTCCGCGTGACCGGTGTGCGTACGGCATGGGTGAAGCCGAAGCCGAAGCGCCGCGGCTGGGCGTCGGGGCGGCGGCGGCGCTGGAAGAAGGCGGTCGTGACGCTGCATCCCGATGATTCCATCGAGCTGTTCGAGGGACAGGAGCTCGGCTAGGCCATGGCCATCAAGAAGCACAAGCCGACGTCGCCGGGAAGGCGGTTCGCCACCTGGCTCCAGCACGAGCAGGTCACGAAGGGCGAGCCCGAGAAGTCGCTCACCGAGGGGCTGAGGAAGTCCGGCGGGCGGAACACCCACGGGCGCGTGACCTCGCGTCACCGGGGCGGGGGAGCGAAGCGCAAGTACCGAAGGATCGACTTCAAGCGCCAGAAGGACGGCGTGCCCGCGAAGGTGGCGGCCGTCGAGTACGACCCGAACCGCTCGAGTCACATCGCCCTGCTCCACTACGCCGACGGCGAGAAGCGATACATCCTCGCGCCGGCGCGCATAAGGGTGGGCGACATGGTGGGCTCCGGCCCGGATGCGGACATCGCCCCCGGGAACTGCCTGCCGCTGCGCGTCATCCCGACCGGCACGACGGTCCACAACGTGGAGCTCACCCCAGGTCGGGGCGGTCAGATCGCGCGCTCGGCGGGCACCTCGATACAGCTTGTCGCGAAGGAGGGCCGCCACGCGACCCTGCGGCTGCCATCGGGCGAGATGCGGATTGTGCCGGTGGAGTGCCGTGCGACGATCGGCGTGCTCGGGAACGCCGAGCACGAGCTGGTTGACCTCGGCAAGGCCGGGCGCGCCCGCCATCGTGGCAAGCGCCCGCAGACCCGTGGCGTCGCGATGAACCCGGTGGACCACCCCCACGGCGGCGGCGAGGCGCACCACACGCCCGGAGGCCACCCGGTCACGCCCTGGGGCGTCCCCACGCTCGGCTACCGCACGCGCAAGAAGAAGAAGACGTCCGACCGGTTCATCGTCCGCGGCCGGCGGCGCGGCAAGAAGGGTCGGAGGTAATAGGCGATGTCGAGATCGTCCAAGAAGGGTCCGTGGGTCGAGGAGCGCCTCATGCGGCGCATCGAGGCCATGAACGAGTCGGGAAGCAGGCAGATGATCAAGACCTGGTCCCGGACTTCGACGATCTTCCCGGAGATGGTCGGCCACACGATTGCGGTCCACGACGGCCGCAAGCATGTGCCGGTCTTCGTCTCCGAGTCGATGGTCGGCCACAAGCTGGGCGAGTTCGCGCCCACGCGGATGTTCCGCGGCCACGCGGGTGGCGATCGAGTGAGGATGCGATGAGCGCGGACCGGCGAGCGGCGCCCGAGGCCGGCTGGGACTCGCTCAAGGTCGATGAGCTCAAGGATGAGCTCGAGGCCCGCGGCCTTCCGAAGTCGGGCAAGAAGGACGAGCTGGTCGCCCGGCTCGAGGAGGAGGACTCGAGGGGCGGCGAGACTGCGGCGTCCGAGGCCGTGCCGGAGGCGGTCGCGGAGGAGGTGGTCGCCCCGGAAGAGCCGGCCGAGGAGCCGGCAGCCGAGGAGGTCTCTGCCGAGGAGCCGGGCGAAGAGGCCGCGGAGGAGGAGCCCGAGGAGGCCGCTGATGGAGCGCCCGCCCCCCGGCGGCGGCGCCGCCGCGGATCGGCCGAGACCACCCCGGAACGGCGCCAGGCCGCTCCGCGGCGTGAGGACGGCGCGGTCGTCGTCAGCGCACGGGCCAGGTACGTGCGCAGCGCTCCGCGCAAGGCTCGGCTCGTCATGGACCACATCCGCGGCAAGCGCGTCGAGCAGGCTCAGGCGATTCTCCGGCACGCACCGCGCGCCGTCTCGACCGACATCCTCAAGCTTTTGAACTCCGCAGTCGCAAACGCGGAGTCAGCGTACGAGCTCGGGCCGGACGAGCTGCGGATCGGGCGGGCCTTCGTCGACGAGGGACCCACGATCAAGCGCTACCGGCCCCGTGCGCTCGGCCGCGCGACGCGCATCAACAAGCGCACGAGCCACATGACAATCGAACTGACTACCGAAGGGAACGAGGGTTAGCCGTGGGCCAGAAGGTTCATCCCGAGTCGCTCCGGGTCGGCTACATCCACGACTGGAAGTCGACCTGGTTCAACGAGCGCGAGTTCGCCGATTACCTGATGGAGGACATCGCGATCCGCGACCACATCGAGAACAAGCTCGCGCACGCGGGCCTGTCCACGATCACCATCAAGAAGAACAAGAACGAGGTCGAGGTCAACATCCATACGGCCCGGCCGGGCATCGTGATCGGCAAGTCCGGCTCGGAGGTGGACGCCCTCCGCCGGGAGCTCCACCGGATGACCGGCAAGGCCGTGAAGGTGAACATCCTCGAGATCAAGCGGCCAGAGCTGGACGCCCGCCTGGTGGCGCAGTCGATCGCAGAGCAGCTCCAGAACCGCGTGGCGTTCCGTCGCGCGATGAAGCGCGCCCTCACCAGCGCCATGCGCTCGGGCGCGAAGGGCGTGAAGCTCCAGGTCTCGGGTCGGCTCGGCGGCGCGGAGATGGCGCGCACCGAGGGCTACTCGGATGGCCGGGTGCCGCTGCACACCCTGCGCGCCGACATCGACTACGGCTTCTACGAGGCCCGCACCACCTTCGGGCGCATCGGCGTGAAGGTGTGGATCAACAAGGGCGAGATCATGCCCAAGGGGTTCGCCCAGGACCTCACCGAGTTCGAGGCGCCGCAGGCGGTCGGCGGCGGCGGCCGAGGCCGCGGTCCCGGCGGCGGCCGCGGGCCGGGCGGCCCCGGCGGCGGCCGCGGGCCGGGCGGCCCGGGTGGCGGCCGCGGTCCGGGCGGCCCGGGTGGCGGGCGCGGTCCGGGCGGAGCGGGTCGAGGTGGCCGAGGCGGAAATCGCGGCGGCGGACCGCCGACCGCAGGCGGCGGCCGTCAGGAGGGTGGTCGGTGATGCTCCAGCCCAAGCGCGTCAAGTGGCGCAAGGAGCACCGCGGCCGCATGCGCGGGAACGCCAAGGGAGGCACTCGTGTCGAGTACGGCGAGTACGGCCTGAAGGCGCTCGACCGCGGCTGGGTGACGAACCGTCAGATCGAGGCGGCCCGTATCGCGATGACCCGCAGGATCAAGCGCGGCGGCAAGGTCTGGATCAAGATCTTCCCGGACAAGCCTTACACGAAGAAGCCGGCCGAGACCCGCATGGGGTCTGGCAAGGGCTCGCCTGAGGGCTGGGTCGCGGTGGTCAAGCCCGGCCGGGTCGTGTTCGAGCTCTCAGGCGTGCCGGAGCCGCTCGCCCGCGAGGCCATGCGGCTCGCCGGCCACAAGCTGCCGGTCAAGACCAAGTTCGTAACGCGCGAGGGGGCTGCCCAGCAGTGAAGGCGGTCGAGGTGCATAACCTTGATGACCCGGAGCTCGTCGAGTTCGCGGACAACGCGCGCAAGGAGCTGTTCAACCTGCGCTTCCAGCACGCAACCGGCCAGCTCGAGAACACCTCGCGGCTGAAGCAGGCGAAGAAGGACCTGGCTCGCGCCCTGACCATCGCGCGCCGGCGCAACATCGACGTCGAGACGGAGATCCGCAGACAGAGTCGGAATGCTTGAGAACGAACAGAACGTGAACGACGAGCCGCAGGCTGCCGAGCCCCAGGAGGAGCTCTCCCCGAAGGAGCGCCGCCGGCGCGTCCGCGCGGCGCGCACCGGCGAGCCCCGGCAGCAGCGCTCCATCGAGGAGCGCGCGCAGGAGCGCGCCGAGGAGCGCCGCCGCAAGGCGCGGCACCGCCGCGCCTACCGGCAGCGGATGCGGGAGCGGCGGCGGTCCGGGGCCGCCGGAGCCGGGGCGCCCGCGCCCGAGGCCCCGCCCGCTGCGCCGAAGACCACCGGCCGGGCGAAGGCCCGTCAAGGCGTGGTCGTCTCGGACCGGGCCGACAAGACCATCACGGTGCGCGTGGACATGGTCCGCCAGCACCGCATGTACGGCAAGGTCCTCCGCACCTCCTCGACCCTGCGCGTCCACGACGAGCGCAATGAGGCGAACGTGGGCGACACCGTCCGCGTGATGGAGAGCCGACCGATCAGCCGCACGAAGCGCTGGCGCCTCGTCGAGGTCATGGAGAGGGCCAGATGACCCGTGGGAGGGCCCGGTAACCGGTGATCCAGCAAGAGTCCCGGCTCAAGGTCGCCGACAACACCGGCGCGCGGGAGGTCCTGTGCATCCGGGTCGCCGGCGGCTCCCGGCGCCGCTACGCGGGCGTCGGCGACGTGATCGTCTGCACCGTCAAGCAGGCGATCCCGCACGGCTCCGTGAAGAAGGGTGAGGTGGTGAAGGCGGTGGTCGTGCGAACGAAGAAGGGGTTCGGTCGCGACGACGGCACCTACATCGCCTTCGACGAGAACGCAGCCGTCCTGCTCGACGCCCAGAACAACCCGCGCGGCACGCGCATCTTCGGCCCCGTGGCTCGCGAGCTGCGCGACCGCAACTTCATGAAGATCGTCTCCCTGGCCCCGGAGGTGCTCTAGCCATGTCCTCCCTCAAGATCCGTCGCGACGACACGGTCCGAATCATCGCCGGCAAGGATCGCGGCAGGACCGGCCGCGTCCTGCGAGTCGACCCCGAGCACCAGCGCGTCTACGTGGAGGGCGCAAACATCGTCAAGCGCCACATGCGCCCACGCACGCTGCGCGACACCCAGCGTGCGCAGGAGCTCGGCGGGATCATCCAGAAGGAGGGGCCGATCCACATCTCCAACGTGATGCTCATCGACCCCGACTCCGGCGAGCCGACGCGCGTTTCGGTCACCCGCGAGGGTGGCCGCCGCGTTCGCGTCGCCAAGAAGTCGGGCAAGCCAATCGAGTGATGGAAGCCACCGCACAGGCCAACATCCCGCCGCGCGTCAAGGAGCGCTACGAGGCCGAAGTCCGGGGCCGGCTCATGCAGAGGTTTGGCTACCGCTCGATCCAAGAGGTCCCGCGGCTGGAGAAGATCACGCTGAACATGGGCGTCGGCGAGGCGAAGAACGACCCGCAGCTGATCGACTCCGCCACCGTCCAGCTCGCGACCATCGCCGGGCAGCGACCGAACGTGCGCCGCGCGCGCAAGTCGATCGCGGCGTTCAAGATCCGCGACGGTATGCCCATCGGGCTCACCGTCACGCTGCGCCACGCGCGCATGTACGAGTTCCTCGACCGCCTGACCTCGATCGCGATCCCGCGGATCCGCGACTTCCGCGGCCTCAACGCGCGCTCGTTCGACGGCCGGGGAAACTACTCGATGGGCGTGCGCGAGCAGATCATCTTCCCGGAGATCGATTACGACAGCATCGGACAGGTCCGGGGGCTCGACGTGACCATCACCACCAGCGCGAAGACCGACGAGGAGGCCTACGTGCTGCTGCGCGAGCTGGGAATGCCCTTCGCGCCGGAGGGAGCGCCCGGCGGGGACCTCGAGGCCGAGCTGGACGCCGAAGACGAGGAGCGCAAGGAGGAGGCGCGGCTCAAGGCGGAGGCCGAGCAGCAGGCCTACGAGGAGCTGAAGGAGGAGCGCCCCGAGGCGTACGAGGCGCCGACTCGCCCGGAGGAGGGCGAGGCCGCCGGCGGCGAAGGGGCGGCCGGAGAGCAACCCGAAGAGAGACAGGAGTAGATGGCGAAGACGTCACAGAGGGTCCGCCAGCAGCGCGGGTCCAAGTATCAAACGAGGAACTACAACCGCTGCAAGCGGTGCGGTCGCCCGCGAGCGTACCTGCGCAAGTTCGGGCTCTGCCGCATCTGCGTGCGTGAGATCGCCCACGAGGGCATGATCCCCGGCCTCACCAAGTCCAGCTGGTAGATGTCGCTCACCGATCCCATCGCAGACTTCCTGACCCGCATCCGCAACGGGCTGCACGCCGACCGCGACGAGGTCGAGATGCCGGCCTCGAACTTCAAGGCCGAGCTGGCGCGCATCTTGAGCGAGCAGGGCTACATCGAGGACTATGCAGTCGAGCCGGCGCGCGTCGGCCGCGTGCTGCGCGTCCGGCTGAAGTACACCGAGGACCGCAAGCCGGTGATCCAGGGCATCCAGCGGCTCTCGAAGCCGGGACGGCGCCGGTACGTGACGGCCGGCGACGTGCCGAAGGTGCAGGGCGGAATGGGCACCGCGATCGTCTCCACCTCGCGAGGCGTGATGACCGGGCATGACGCGCGTCGCGAGGGCGTCGGCGGCGAACTCGTCGCGAGGGTGTGGTAGCGGATGAGCCGGATCGGCAAGCAGCCCATCCCCGTTCCCGACGGCGTCGAGATCACGATCGAGCGGGAGCTCGTGAAGGTGAAGGGGCCGAAGGGCGAGCTCCAGGAGCGCGTGAGCCGGCACATGGACGTCAAGCAGGACGACGGGCAGATCGTCGTCGCTCGCCCCTCCAACCGCGGCGAGCACCGCGCGCTGCACGGTCTCACCCGCAGCCTGATCTCGAACATGGTCGACGGCGTGACGAACGGCTTCGAGAAGCGGCTCGAGATCCAGGGCGTCGGCTACCGTGCGCAGCTCCAGGGACGAAAGCTCGTGCTCGCGCTGGGCTACTCCCATCCGGTCGAGATCGACGCGCCCGAGGGGATCGACTTCGAGGTGCCCCAACCGACCCGGATCGTGGTCCGCGGGATCTCCAAGCAGGCGGTCGGCGAGGTCGCCGCCAACATCCGCAAGCGGCGCCCGCCGGAGCCCTACAAGGGCAAGGGCATCCGCTACGAGGGCGAGTACGTCGCGAGGAAGGTCGGGAAGCGGGCATGAGCCTGGCGACGAAGCCGCAGGCGAGGCTGCGACGGCGGCGCCGGGTACGGGCGAAGGTGCGCGGGACCGCCGAGCGGCCGCGGCTGTCCGTCTTTCGTTCGAACCGCGGCATTCAGGCCCAGCTCGTGGACGACGTTCAAGGGCACACGCTGGCGGCGGTCACATGGACGGAGGACGACCTGAAGTCGCTCGGGCGGACGGAGCAGGCCAAGCGGGCGGGCGAGCTGCTGGCCGAGCGCGCCAAGGCCGCGGGCGTCGAGACCGCGGTGTTCGACCGCGGCGGCTACCGGTTCCACGGCAGGGTGAGGGCTCTCGCCGACGGTGCGCGCGAGGGCGGTCTCCGGTTTTGAAGCGCGCGGTGACTAGCCGAGAATTTGTGAGGCAGGGACGCCGAGCAACTTGTGAGGCAGGGATGCCGAGCAACTTGATCGCTACGGTGAGTCGTTCACATGGCCTCTAGGGACAGATCACGCGATCGCGGTCGCGATCGCGGCCAGGACCTGCAGGAGCGGGTCGTGGAGATCAACCGCGTGGCGAAGGTCGTCAAGGGCGGCCGGCGCTTCTCGTTCACCGCGCTGGTGGTCGTCGGCGACGAGAAGTCGCAGGTAGGGGTCGGCTACGGGAAGGCCAACGAGGTCCCCGTGGCGATCCAGAAGGGCGTCGAGCGCGCCCGGAAGAGCCTCTTCAGGGTGCCGATGCACGGGTCGACGATCACCCACCAGGTGGTCGGCCGGCACTCGGCCTCGAGGGTGCTGCTGAAGCCGGCCTCCGCCGGCACCGGCGTGATCGCCGGCGGCGGTGTGCGCGCCGTGCTCGAACTGGCGGGCATCCACGACGTGCTGTCCAAGTCGCTCGGCAGCCAGAACCCGATCAACCTCGTGAAGGCGACCGTGGCGGCGCTCCAGGGGCTGCGCAGCCCCGACCAGGTGGCGCAGCTGCGCGGGCTGACCGTGTCCCAGGTGCTCGGGCTGGACCACGGCCGCGAGCCGGCCGCGGGCGATGGCGAGCCGACCGGCGGCGGCGAGGGCGAGGCCCCCGAAGGCGTCACGCCCGAGACGGCGCCCGCAGGCGCGGAGGGCGCCCCGGCGGCGCAGGAGGAGGGCCGGGTCTTCGCCGAGACCGGCGACAACCCGCCAGACGAGGCGCCCGCCGGCCCCGAGGGCGATCCGCAGGAGGAGGCGTCCGCCTGATGGCCAAGCTCGTCATCGAGCAGGTCAGGTCTTCGAACGGGTCGAGCCGCAAGGCGTACGCGACCTTGAAGACGCTCGGCCTCGGCAAGATCGGGCGTACAAGCGAGCGCGAGGACCACCCGACCGTTCGCGGACTGATCCACTCGGTCCAGCACCTGGTTGAGGTGCGCGATGGGTGAGGCGGAGGCGCGCGATGGCTGAGAACGAGCGCATCGGCCTCCACTCCCTCAAGCCGGCGCCCGGCTCGCGCAAGGCGCGCAAGCGCGTCGGCCGTGGGGAGGGCTCCGGCGTGGGCAAGACCTCGGGCCGCGGGCACAAGGGCGCCGGCGCGCGCTCGGGCAGCAAGAGGAAGGTGAACTTCGAGGGCGGCCAGACCCCGATCCACATGCGGATGCGCAAGCTGAGCGGTCCGCACATGAAGAAGTCGATGCCGTTCGAGAAGTTCCGCACCCACACTCAGCCGGTGAACGTGCGCGACCTCGAGACGCGCTTCGAAGCCGGTGCGGAGGTGACCCCCGACTCCCTACGCGACAAGGGCCTCGCCACCCGCCGCGACATCCCGGTCAAGATCCTCGGCCAGGGCGAGCTCTCGAAGGAGCTGACCGTGCACGCCCACGGGTTCTCGCGAACCGCGCGCGAGAAGATCGAGGCCGCAGGCGGACTCTGCCAACCGCTGGAGGAGTAGCCCGGTGCTGCGGACGTTCCTGAACTCGTTCCGGGTCGCCGACATCCGGAAGAAGCTGGCGTTCACCGCGGCCATGCTCGCGCTCTACCGTTTCGGCGCCTACATCCCCGCGCCCGGGATCAACATCGACGCGGTCGAGCAGATCTCCCAGAACTTCACCGGCTCGAACGTGCTCGGCTTCCTCAACCTCTTCTCGGGGGGCTCTCTGCAGCGCTTCGCGATCTTCGCGCTCGGGATCATGCCCTACATCACGGCCTCGATCATGCTGCAGCTGCTTACGGTCGTGGTGCCGGCGCTCGACAAGCTCCGCAAGGAGGGCGAGGTCGGGCAGCAGAAGATCACCCAGTACACGCGTTACCTGACCGTCGCGCTCTCGTTCGGCCAGTCGATCGGCTACGTCTTCCTGTTCAGGACCTTCTCGAGCGGCAGCGCCAAAGTGGTCGAGCAGTTCACCTTCGGGCGGGTCTTCGTGATCGTCATGACGCTCACCGCCGGCTGCGTGCTCCTCATGTGGTTCGGCGAGCTGATCACCCAGCGCGGGATCGGCAACGGGATCTCGCTGATGATCTTCTCGTCGATCGCCGCCCGCATCCCCGACGGGATCACCAAGTGGTGGAACAACCCGGATCAGGTGTTCAAGGTGATGATGCCGTTCCTGGCGCTGGCGATCATCGCCGCGATCGTCTTCATGCAGGAGGGCCAGCGGCGCATCCCGGTTCAGTACGCAAAACGCGTCGTGGGCCGGCGGATGGCTGGCGGCGGCTCCACTTACCTACCGCTCCGAGTGAACATGGCCGGCGTCATCCCCGTGATCTTCGCGGCGTCGTTGATGGCGTTCCCGCCGACGGTCGGCGAGCTCACCCAGGCGGGATGGGCGCAGGACTTCTCGGCCTTCTTCAACCCGAGCCACATCCCCTACCTGATCGGGGAGTCGCTCCTGATCATCGTCTTCACGTACTTCTACACCGCGGTCACGTTCAACCCGGTGGAGCAGGCGGACAACCTGAAGAAGTACGGCGGCTTCATCCCGGGGGTGAGGCCTGGAAGACCCACGGCCGAATATCTGGATCGCATCCTCGCGCGGCTGACGTTCCCGGGCGCGCTGTACCTAGCCGCGATCGCGGCTCTGCCGACGATCCTCATCAATCAGACCAGCGCCAACTTCTTCTTCGGCGGCACCTCGATCCTGATCGTCGTGGGAGTTGCGCTCGACACCATGAAGCAGCTCGAGGCACAGCTGATGATGCGCAACTACGAGGGCTTCTTGAAGTAACCCGCCCGGCGCCGCGTGGCGCGGAACCGCCGTCGATGCGGCACGCGGACTGAAGCCGAGGTTGGAGGTGGGGGAGAACGGTAGGCTTCAGCGCCCTCGTGGGCGAGCTCAACCTCATCCTCCTCGGCCCGCCCGGCGCGGGCAAGGGCACGCAGGCCGAGCGGCTGGTCGACGACTTCGACCTGCCCTACTACGCGACCGGCGACATCCTACGCGCCGCGGTCAGGGACGAGACCGAGCTCGGGCGCGAGGCCAAGGCGTACATGGACCGCGGCGAGCTCGTTCCCGACGAGTTGATCTCGCGGGTTGTCGTCGAGCGGCTCGACTCGCCCGAGGCCGAGGACGGCTTCCTGCTGGACGGCTTCCCGCGCACCGTGACGCAGGCGGAGGTGCTCGAGGACGCGCTCGATCGGCGCGCCCGCTCGCTCACCGCGACGCTCCTGATCAAAGCGCCCGACGAGGAGGTCATCCGGAGGCTCTCAGGCCGGCGAATCTGCGTGAAGAACCAGCACGTCTACCACGTCGAGTTCGACCCGCCGAAGAACGACGGCGTATGCGACCAGGATGGCTCTCGCCTGATCCAGCGCGACGACGACAAGCCGGAAACGCTCCAGAAGCGCCTCGCGGTCTACCACCGTCAGACCGAGCCGCTGATCGAGTGGTACGAGGAGCGGGGGCTCCTTCGCCACTTCGACGGGACGCGCACGCCCGACGAGGTACACGGCCACATCCGTGCCACACTGGCCACACTGCGCCTCGAGGCCGAGCTGTGAGGCTGCAAACCTTCGCCCTGCGGGATCCTCGGTCGCTCGCGTGCCAAGCACGCGTCGCATTCTGCGTCACCCGGACGGCTCGGTTTTCGCGTCACAGTCGAGACAGATGATCCAACGAAAGACCCCAGACGAGATCGAGATGATGTCCGCCGCCGGCAAGGTCCTCGCCCGGTGCCACGAGATCCTGCGGCGCAAGGCCCGCCCGGGCGTCACGACCGCCGAGCTCGACGAGGCGGCCGAGCGCTTCATCCGCTCCCAGGGCGGCGAGCCGGCGTTCAAGGGCTATCGCGGCTTCCCGGGATCGATCTGCGCCTCGCCCAACTCGATGGTCGTGCATGGGATCCCGGGCGCCTACCGGCTGGGCCGAGGGGACATCCTGTCGGTCGACATCGGCGTGATCCTTGACGGGTGGGTAGCGGACGCCGCGATCACGCATCCGATCGGGAACGTGACCCCGCTCGCGAAGCGGCTGCTCGGCACGACCCGAGTGGCGCTGTTCGACGCCGTCGAACAGTGCCGCAGCGGCAACCGGCTCGGCGATGTCTCACACGCCGTGCAGCGGCGGGTCGAGGGCGACGGCTTCTCCGTGATCCGCTCGCTCGTCGGCCACGGGATTGGGCGCGACATGCACGAAGATCCGCAAATTCCGAACTTCGGCGACCCCGGCACGGGTCCGGCGCTCGAGGAGGGCATGGTGCTTGCCATCGAGCCGATGGTGAACGCCGGGACCCACCACGTGCGGATGGGCACGGACAACTGGGCCGTCTACTCCCAGGACGGCTCGCTGGCCGCCCATTTCGAGCACACGGTTGCCATCACAGCCGACGGACCGCGCATCCTCACGCCCTGGCATCTGAACGAGAGCGCGACGGCCGGTGCCGGCGCCAAGGCCGCGTACGGGGCCTGACGCCACCCGGCACCGCACCGGCGGCATCCGGCGCGTTCCGACGGGCAGGGATCGGCCAGCCTGCTGCTACTCTTATCGGTCGGCGTGGAGCCGACTCCTGGGCTCCGCGCTGGTCCTCATTCGATACGGTCCCGATCACGGAGCTATGAAGGTCCGCACCTCAGTCAAGCCAATGTGCGAGAAGTGCAAGGTCATCCGCCGCGGCGGTGCGGTCCTCGTGATTTGTCAGAACCCGCGTCACAAGCAGCGTCAGGGGTGACCGTGGGTGTGAGACGGGAGGTCGAGCGACGCGATCGAGACGCGGGGCTGGATGCCCCGCGGAGGTAACCATGGCACGCATCGCAGGCATCAACATCCCCCTCAACAAGAGGGCTGAGATAGGGCTCACCTACATCTACGGCATCGGCCGATCGGCCTCCAACCAGATCCTGGCCGAGGCCGAGGTCAGCCCAGACACCTATGTCAAGGACCTGACCGAGGACGAAGTCCGCAAGCTTCGCGAGATGGTGGACGACCTGCTCGTGGAGGGCGACCTGCGGCGCGAGCGGTCGCAGAACGTCAAGCGGCTGATGGAGATCGGGGCCTACAAGGGCCTGCGCCATCGGCGCGGTCTGCCTGCGAACGGGCAGCGGACGAAGACGAACGCCCGCAGCCGCAAGGGCCCTAAGCGGGGCTCGGCCGCGGGCGGCGGGAAGAAGAAGATTAGGAAGCACTGAGTAAGGAAGCATTGAGTCAATGCCCCAGCCTCGACGTCCCCGTGGCCGGCGGCGCGTCCGCAAGAACGTGCCCTTCGGCCAGGCTCACATCAAGACGAGCTTCAACAACACGATCGTGTCCCTGACCGACAAGGACGGGAACGTGATCGCGTGGGAGTCCGCCGGCGGGGCGGGCTTCAAGGGCTCGCGCAAGTCGACGCCGTTCGCGGCCCAGGTCACCGCGGACGCCGCCGCGCGCAAGGGCATGGAGCACGGGCTGCAGCGAGTCGAGGTCTACGTCAAGGGACCCGGCTCCGGTCGGGAGACCGCCATCCGCTCCCTCCAGGCGGCCGGTCTCGAGATCACGACCATCAAGGACGTCACGCCCCAGGCGCACAACGGCTGCCGCCCGCGTAAGAGGAGGCGCGTTTAGGTGCTCACCTCCCCACCCACGCACGCGCAGATGCCCCGCATGCCTTCGCTGACCTTTGTCCTCGGGTCTCGCCCTGCATCTCGCAGGCTTCGACCCTGCGTCCTCGGCCAGCTCGGCCTGCGCGTCCCTGCGCGCACGTGTGCGAGGAGGTGAGCACCTAGTGGCCCGCGACACCGGCGCCCAGTGCAAGCAATGCCGTCGCGAGGGCATGAAGCTCTTCCTCAAGGGGGAGCGTTGCCTTACCGACAAGTGCGGCGTGGAGCGGCGCAGCTACCCGCCCGGCGACCACGGCCGGGGGCGCTCGCGCCAGTCCGAGTACAGGCTACAGCTGCGCGAGAAGCAGAAGGCCCGCCGCTACTACGGCGTCCTCGAGAAGCAGTTCCGCAACTACTACAAGAAGGCGAGCCGGCAGTCCGGCGTGACCGGCGAGAACCTGCTGCGCATGCTCGAGAGCCGCTTCGACAACGTGCTCGTGCGCCTCGGGTTCGCGGCCTCGCGGCGTCAGGCGCGCCAGATGATCCGCCACGGCCACTGGTCGATCAACGGCCGCCGCGTGAACATCCCCTCGTACCAGCTGCGGACCGACGATGTGATCACGATGAAGCCGAGCGCACCGGTGGAGAGCGTCATCCGCGACGCCACCGAGCTCACCTCCGCGGTCCCGCCGTGGCTGCAGGCCGACCATGACGGCCTCACCGCGAAGGTGCTCCGCCTGCCGGAGCGGCCCGAGATCACCGCGCCGGTGCAGGAGCAGCTCATCGTCGAGCTTTACTCGAAGTAGCACCAGAAACGCGCGCGCCTCTCGGCGCGCCGCGGGAGACCCAACGAAGGAAGTACCTCAATGATCGAGTTCCAGACTCCCCAAATCTCAGCCGAGAAGGTCGAGGACAACCGCGGCAGCTTCACCATCGAGCCGCTCGACAGGGGCTTCGGCTACACGTTCGGCAACTCAATCCGCCGCGTACTGCTGTCGTCGCTGGCCGGCGCCGCCGTCACGAGCGTGCGGATCGAAGGCGTGGCCCACGAGTTCTCCACGATCAACGGCGTGAAGGAGGACGTGACCGACATCGTCCTCAACCTCAAGGAGGTCGTGTGCCGGATGCACTCCGACGCGGCCGAGATCGAGGCGCCGCTCGTGGTCACGGGTCCCGGTGAGATCACGGCGGGCGATATCGACCTGCCCTCCGGAGTGGAGATCCTCAACCCGGAGGCCCGCGTCGCGACGCTCGAGAAGAAGACCAAGCTCGAGATGTACCTGACGGTCGGGCACGGCCGCGGCTACTCGCCGGCTGAGGAGAACAAGACACCCGACCAGCCGATCGGGGTGATCCCGATCGACTCGATCTTCTCCCCCGTGAAGCGCGTGGCGTACTCCGTCGACGCTGCACGTGTCGGGCAGAAGACCGACTACGACAAGCTCACGATCGACATCGAGACCGACGGGTCGCTCGACCCGCAGGCCGCCCTGCGGGAGGCCGCCGAGATCCTGATCAAGTACCTGGCGATCTTCACGGACGCCGATCGGGTCGAGGCGCTTCGCGACCAGGGCGCGGCGCTGATGGCCGGCGACGCCGGGCTCGGCGGCGACGGCGCGGGCGCGCCGGGCGCGGGCGGGATGGACGACATCCTCATCGAGGAGCTCGAGCTGGGCGTGCGCTCCTACAACTGCCTGAAGCGCGCCGGCATCCAGACCGTCGGCGACCTGGTCCAGAAGTCCGAGTCCGAGCTGGCGGCGATTCCGAACTTCGGCCGCAAATCGATCGAGGAGGTCAAGGAGACCCTCGACGCCCGCGGGCTCGCGCTGCGCGCCGGGTAGGCTTCCCCCGGCCATGCGCCACCGCAAGCAGAGGGGCAAGCTGTCGCGCGACCCGGCGCACCGCAAGGCGCTGTTCATGAACCTCTGCCGGGAGGTGATCGACCACGAGCGGATCCAAACCAGCGAGGCGAAGGCCAAGGCGGTCAAGCCGGAGCTGGAGCGCCTGATCACGCTGGCGAAGCGGGGAGACCACCACGCCCGCCGGATGGCGATGGCCCGCCTCGGCCAGGACAAGTTCGTGGTCTACAAGCTGTTCGAGGAGCTCGCGCCCCGATACGCCGACCGAGAGGGTGGCTACACGCGCATCCTGAAGCTCGGTCCGAGGAAGTCGGACTCGACTGAAATGGTCTTCCTCGAGTTGGTCTGAGCCGCGATAACCTCGGTTCTGGCCGCTCAGACCGCCGCCCAGGCGCGCAGCGCCTCGCGCGCGCCGCCCACCAGTGGCTCGCCGTGGGCAGTCAGCAGGTTGTCGAACTCGAGCTCGTCCGCGAGGCGGGCGTAGGCCTCCTTCAGGCCGGCCTTGGTGGTCTCGGGGTCGTCCATCAGGTTGTCTGACACGAAGGTCAGCTCGCCGTAGCGGACCACCCCGTCGGCGACGGCCAGCGCGCTCACCCCCGGGACGTGTAGGGCTGACTCGTCGGGGCAGATCGCGCCGACCTCATGAGCCGTGATCGCCCCATCGGCGACCCGCTCCCCGAAGTCGTAAGGCTCGACTGGCTCGCCCTCCGTGAACTCGTGCATCCCCGTCCGCGGTGCGCGCACAGGGCAGCCGAAGCGCGCGATCAGCTTCTCGCAGTCGCGGTAGTGATGCCGATTGGTGAGCAGGATCTCGCGCGGCGGCCCGAGCTCCTCGAGCGAGTCGATGCCATCGGGCGGGACGAGCGGATCGAGCAGCGCGCGCGGCTCGGTCAGGAAGTAGGAGCTGACCTCGATGCCGATCTTGGGGTGGCGCGCGGTCCAGTGCCACACGCCCGGCGCGATCTCTTCCATGGACCGAACATACCCTTCTGACGGTCGCCGCCCCGCACGCTCGAACCGCTCCGAGCGGCCTGGGCGCGGGCGTGCGAGCGGCGCGCCTGCAACGAATCTTGCAACTTGCAGGACTTTTCCTTGATACAACGACGCCTTCCCGACGCCGAGTCGCCGTGACCCAGGTCGCGGCGAGCGGGGGAACCAATGCGGCCGCCGTGCCGCGGGGGCGAATCGCCCGGGTGGCGCCCATGCGCCAGTTCCGGGGGTAGCGCGAAAGCGCGAGCCCGTCAGCTCACCTCGCAGGCGTCAACCCGACCAACGGGGGACGGTGACGTGGAGAGGGATCTTGCGAGCCAGGAGCTGTGGGCGGAATCGCTCGCCCGTTCACGCGCACGGCGGGAGGCGGCCGCCGCGACGAAGGGAATCGAGCTGCCGTCGCGCGGGCTTTCCGTGGCGGCGCTCGTGGCGGTGACCGGCGGCCCGGTGGCGGGCGTGGCGGTTGGCAAGGCGTTGAGCGGCGACGACGAGAAGGCGACCGCCTCCGGCGCCGGCGAGCGTCCGGCGGCCGTGGCGAAGGCGCCCGAGCGGACGGCGCACGAGGCGCCAGGCAGCGGCGCACAGCCGAGCAGCTCGTTCGTCGGATCGTCCAACGCGTCAGGATCGGCGGTCGGCGGCGCATCGGGCGCGGTCCCCGGCGGGTCCGCGCCGACCACCGGGACCGCGTCGGGAGCGTCCTCCACAGGCTCCGCGGCCGCGACCGAGTCAGCCTCGGGGGCGGCCATCGGCGGCGGTTCGGCCACGAACGGCGCCACCTCGGCGAGCACTGGCGGCGGTTCGAACGCGAACGGCGCCACCTCGGCGAGCACTGGCGGCGGTTCGAACGCGAACGGCGCCAGTTCGGCGACTACCGGCGACGCTCCGGACGCCACCGCCACCGCTTTGGGAGCCGCCACCGGCGACACTTCGGCCGCCAGTGGCGCTTCGGCGCCGTCCTCGACGACTTCCGCCGGCGCCGAGACCACCGGTGGCGCCTCCGAGGGCGGCGCAGTCGGCGGCGTGAACCAGGCTGATCGCTCCGGCCATTCCGCGAACGGCGCGCGGGGCGCGCGGGGCAGCTCGGGAGGCGGTCAGAAGGCCGTGCTCGCAGCGGCGGGCGGCGGTGTCAGCGAGCTGCAGAGTGCGCTCGGCGTAAGCGCTGACGGCGACTTCGGGCCGAAGACCGAGCGGGCCCTGAAGCGGTGGCAGCGGGCGCACGGCCTCGTCGCCGACGGCGTCGCCGGGCCGCAGACGCGCGCTGCGCTCGGCCTCGGCTCGGGCCGCGTGTTGAAGCGGGACCGACGCTCGACCAGCTCGCACGGGGCTCGACACGGGCAGCGACGCTCGCGCGGGTCGTCCGGCGACGCCAGCCCCAAGCGCCACCACTCGTCGGGCGCGGTGGACTCCCACAAACGAGGCCACAGCGGCGGAGGAGTGGTCGCTCTCCAGCGGGCGCTCGGCGTCACCGGCGACGGCGACTTCGGGCCGGCGACCCAACATGCGCTGAAGCGCTGGCAGCGCGCCCACGGCCTCGTGGCAGACGGGGTCGCCGGGCCGCAGACGCGCGCCGCGCTGGGACTCGGCCAGGGTCGAGTGTTGAAGCGTGAGCGGCGCTCGAGTGGCTCGAATCGCGGAGGCACCGGCAGCGGACACCGGCGGTCGGCCGGAACGAGCGGAGGCCATAACCGGCAGCATGGCGGCGGGGTGGTCGCTCTCCAGCGGGCCCTTGGCGTCACCGCAGACGGCGACTTCGGGCCGGCTACCGAGCACGCTCTGAAGCGCTGGCAGCGCGCGCACGGCCTGGTCCCCGACGGCGTCGCAGGACCGCAGACGCGTGCCGCACTCGGCCTCGGCGCCGGCCGGGCGCTGAAGCGCCGCGGCGGCGGAGGCGGTGGCGGCGGCGACCGGTCGGCGGGCGGCGGGAACAGCGGCGCCGTCGCCGGGGTTATCGCCGCCGCGAACGCGATCGCTGCCACGCCATATCGCTACGGCGGCGGCCACGGCTCATTCCAGGACAGCGGCTACGACTGCTCCGGCTCGGTCTCCTATGCACTGCATGGTGGAGGCCTGCTGTCATCGCCGCTCGACTCGACCGGCTTCATGAGCTACGGGGACCCCGGTCCCGGACAGCACATCACGATCTACGCGAACTCAGGCCACGTCTACATGACGGTCGACGGCCGTCGCTTCGACACGAGCGCCCGCTGGGAGACCGGCTCCCGCTGGACGGGCACCTCCCGCTCGTCAGCGGGCTACGTAGTGCGCCACCCATCGGGGCTGTAACCACCCGCGGCACACCGCGACCCAAGTAGAGCGCCACCCGCCGCCTCGCCGCGCTCTCGGCTTGCATCGGCTGCGCGGCGCGCTACAACCCCTCCGTGCACCGGATCAAGACCTTCGGCGAGGTGGACGAGCGCAGCCTCGCCCAGCTCGAGCGCTGCATGGCCGCCGGCGACGCCGAGTTCGGCGTCCTCTGCGCCGACCACCATCCCGGCTACAGCCAGCCGATTGGCGGCGCCGTCGCATACGAGGGTTACGTCTCGCCATCTGGTGTGGGCTACGACATCGGGTGCCTCGCGGCCGGCACGCCGGTGGCGCTGGCAGATGGTCGGTCGGTGCTGATCGAGGACGTACAGCCTGCGGATCCCGTGCTCTGTTGGGACGGTCGCCGTGTCAGAGCCGCCTTCCCAGTCCACGGCTCGATCCTGCGAGGACGTCGCCCGACTATCCGTGTAACGCTGCAGAACGGCCGCGTAATGCAGGTCACGGGCGACCACGAGATCCGAACGCAGCTCGGCTGGACGCCCGCCGAGAGCCTCCGTGCAGGGGATCACGTTGCCTGCTGCCCATTCATCGGCCGGCCTCGCGCGGCCGATCGAGGCGTGCTGAAGCTGCCCGAACCGCGAACCCCTCCGGGGAGGGTTCATGGCGGCACCCGAGTCGCGCGCCTCTCAGCGAAGGGTCTGTGGCCGTTGCACTTGGAAGATCCACGGCTGCCCGCGCTCGTACGACTGCTCGCGTACAACTGCGGTGACGGAAACCTCAGTCCGGACGGCAAGCGAGCCGCGTGGTGGACGACCGTTCCGATCGACGCGGCGGCGATCGCCGATGACATCGAAGTCCTCGGCTTTCGGCCACGCCTTCGTCGGCGCGCCAGGCGTGGATGCAAGGAAGAGCTGCACCTGTACGTCGGGAGCGTCGATCTGCACTCGCTGTTCGAGGCCATGGGTGCTCCCGTCGGCCGGAAGCGCTGGCCTGCGCGTCCGCTTTCGTGGCTCTTCGACGCGCCCGATTGGCTGCGAGCGCAGTTCTTGTCCTCCTTCGCGAGTGCCGAGGCGACGGAGCCTCGGCTGATCGACGGCCGAATTCCGAACCTGCAGATCAAGCAGGGCGGGCGGGACTCGCTCAACGCGGCCTCATTCGTCGCGCGGCTCCTGCGATCGCTGGGATTTCGCCCTGGCCCTCCCCGTCCGAGCGGGGCTCCAAGGAATGGACGCCAGACCTACGTCGTTCAGTTGCTTGGAGGCGAGGAGGCGCAGCTCCGCTTCTTCGAGCAGATCGGGTTCTGCTACGCGATCGACAAGCGGCTCGCATCGGCGACTGCTGCGAGTGTCGCTTGGCAGCGAGCTGCGGCGGTCGCGCGCCGGCATTCGGCTTGGGAAGAAGCACGTGCGCGGCGATCGGCGGGTGCGGGGCACTGGAGAGATGAGGTTGGCCGTATCGCGTCACGGCATGAAGTTCCAGAAAATTTCGTGTTCCACTCGTGGTTCGACGGCGGGCGAGGCGCGCCGCGAAGCGCGAAGGGTGCGCAATTCGAGCCGGACCACTCGAATGAGATCGTCTGGGTCCCGGTCGCTTCAGTGGAGGCGGCACTTGACCGCGACGTCTACGACATCGTTACCGGAGACGCGGCGGGGTCCTTCATGGCCGGGGGGGTTGTGGTCCACAATTGCGGTAACAAGGCTGTCCTGACGGATGTCACCCGCGAGGACCTCGAGGCCGGGCAAGGGGTCGAGGGGGCCATGAAGGAGATCGGGCGGCGGATCTCGTTTGGGCTGGGGGTCCCGGCCCGTGAGCGGGTCGAGCATCCGGTGCTCGACAAGATCCGGCGCGCGCCGTTCGAGCCGCAGAGGGGGCTCTATGAGACGGCTTGCAAGCAGCTCGGCACTGTGGGGTCGGGCAACCACTTCGTGAACCTCTTCGAGGACGAGCAGGGACGGGTCTGGATCGGGGTTCACTTCGGCTCCCGCGGATTCGGGCACAAGACCGCCACGGGCTTTCTCTCACTGGCTCAGGGCGGGTCGTTCGAGGGACGGACGCGCGAAGGCGGCATGGACTCGCCGCCGGTGCTGCTTTCGCTCGACACGGAGCTCGGGCAGTCCTACGTCGAGGCGATGAGCCTGGCCGGCGAATATGCGTTCGCCGGCCGAGACGTAGTAGTGGACAGGGTCCTCGAGATCCTCGGCGCCCGTTCGCTCCAGGAGGTGCACAACAACCACAACCTCGCCTGGCGCGAGCGTCATCACGGGCGGGACGTATGGGTCGTCCGAAAGGGCTGCACGCCGGCGTGGCCTGGGCAGGAGGGCTTCGTCGGCGGGACGATGGGCGACGAGTCCGTGATCCTCGAGGGCGTCGAGGCTCCCGAGACCGGGGAGGCGCTCAGCTCCACGGTTCACGGCGCCGGCAGGGTGATGAGCCGCTCCCAAGCCGCCGGCCGCGTGAGGCGCCGGACCGTCTACCAGTGCTCCGAGCGGGACTGCGACTTCGCGGTGCCGGCCCGTGACTACAAGGGCGAGCGCTGTCCAAGGCATCCCAAGCGAAAGATGCGGAAGGTGCGCACGGCGCAGCAGGTGCGTCCGGGCCGCGTCGACTGGCCGTCGGTGCAGCGCGAGATGCGGAGGCGCGGGATCGTGCTCGTCGGCGGCGGCCCCGACGAGGCGCCCGAGGTGTACAAGCGGCTGCCGGAGGTGCTGGCAGCCCACGGCGACACTATCCGCGTGAAGCACCGCCTCCGTCCGATCGGCGTGGCGATGGCCGGTCGTGACGTGTTCGATCCCTACAAGGACTAGCCGTCCGTCGCCGGGTCGCGCGGCTGCAGCCGTCCGACCGTCCGCCTCGGTGGCGGCTCGCCCGGCCGGGCCCCGCGGCGATCGGCTCGCCGGGTCCGACCGGCAGACCGGGGCGCGCCTACGAGGGTCGGTTTCCCCTCGCGTCCAGCGCGAACCACGTGCCGCCGAACTCCTGCACGTCGTTGCACAGCACCTGACCGCGCGGATCGTGCACGTAGAAGTAGAGCGGCTGTCCCTTGTAGGTGACCTGGCGACGCCCGTCGCGGCGCTCGATCGTGCCGAGCAGCGACTGCTTGACCCCCTGCCCGGCGCGGGGGCGGCCCTCGGTGTAGAACGGCGGCCAGGCCGCCGCGCAGGTGCCGTAGCAGCGGGTCGTGCCGCGCGGGTCGCGGGTGAAGAGGTAGAGGGCGCGGTCGTGCCCGCTGAAGAGGACGGGTCCGAACTGCGAGTCGCGGAGCTTGACGAGCGGGCCGCGCCGAGCCGCCGACTTCACCTCGGCCGGCTGCTCCCGGCTCGTCGAGGCGACCTCCTGTGAAGCCGAGGGCGTATCGACGGTCGGGTCGTCGGAGTCGCTGCCGCAGCCGGCGATGCCGACGCATGCGAGGAGGACAGCGAGGACTCGTTTCATGCCACGAAGTGGACCGGTTGGATGGACCAACGTCCAGTCGGGCGGGGCGTTCGTTACGGGCACGTAAGGGTTTGCTCGGGCTGCATGCCACTCAACGGCGAGCCGATCCTCCGCAACGGCGAGCCGATCCTCCGCGACGCCGAGCCGATCCTCCGCGCCCCTCACCTAATCCCTACTAACCCGATCGACTTTGTGCTACGGTGCCGAGCCTCGAAGTCGATTGACAAGGTGGAGAATGTTTCGTTCCGCGACTCGTACCACGTTGGCGCTGCTCGCACTCGCGGCCCTCGCGGCTCTGGTCGCATCGGGCTGCGGCGGCCAGTCGGACGCCGCGAGTGACGGCGGCGGCAAGCTCACGCTCGTCGCCTACTCCACGCCGCAGGAGGCCTACGAGCAGATCATCCCCGCCTTCGACAAGACGGCCGAGGGCAAGGGAGTCCAGTTCGACCAGTCCTACGGCGGCTCGGGCGAGCAGGAGCGTGCGGTAGAGGGCGGCCTGCCGGCGGACGTCGTGGCGCTCTCGCTGGCGCCGGACGTCGACAAGCTGGTCGACGCCGGTCTCGTGGACTCCGACTGGAGCAAGGACAAGTACGACGGCTTCGTGACCAAGTCGATCGTGGTCTTCGCGGTCCGCAAGGGCAACCCGAAGAGCATCCACACGTGGGACGACCTGCTGAAGCCTGGGGTCGAGGTGATCACCCCGAACCCCTTCACCTCCGGCGGCGCCAAGTGGAACATCATGGCCGCCTACGGCGCGCAGATCGAGCAGGGGAAGTCGCCCGCCGAGGCGCGCGACTACCTGACCAAGCTCTTTGACAAGGTTCCGGTCCTCGACAAGAGCGCGCGCGAGTCGCTCCAGACCTTCTCGGCCGGCAAGGGCGAAGTGCTGCTGGCATACGAGAACGAGGCGATCACGGCGCAGCAGAAGGGCGAGGAGCTCGACTACGTGCGGCCGGACCAGACGATCCTGATCGAGAACCCGGTCGCGGTCGTGAACGAATCCGGGAACCGCAACCAGGCCGAGGAGTTCGTCAGGTTCATCCGCAGCGAGAAGGCGCAGCGCATCTTCGCCGAGAAGGGCTATCGCTCGGTGCGCCCCGAGCTCGTCGACGAGCAGACGTATCCCGATCCGCCCGGGCTGTTCGACATCGACCGGCTCGGCGGCTGGTCGAAGGTCAACGACGAGTTCTTCGATCCGGAGGGCGGCGTGATCGCACAGATCTTCCAGAGCCAGGGGAAGTCGACTGCCTCCGACTAGCGCGGCAACCGCCACAGCTCCCTCCAGGACCGGGGCGGCCCTTCCGGGGGCCGCTCTCGGTCGTGGAGTGGTGATCGGCTACCTGAGCGTGATCGCGCTGATCCCGCTGGCCGCAGTGCTGGCTCGCTCGACCGAGAACGGCCTCGACGGCTTCTGGACATCGGTGTCGAACCCGCAGGCCTGGGCGGCGCTGCGGCTGACTCTGGTCGCCTCTCTGATCGTCGTGGTCGTGAACGCCGTCCTCGGCACGCTGATCGCCTGGGTGCTGGTGCGCGACCAGTTCGTCGGCAAGAGCGTCATCAACTCGCTCATCGACCTGCCGTTCGCGCTTCCGACGATCGTGGCCGGGCTTACCCTGCTGGCGCTGTACGGACCGGACGGCCCGTTCGGCGTGAACGTGGCCTTTACGCGCTTCTCGGTGGTGCTGGCGCTGCTGTTCGTAACGCTCCCGTTCGTGGTGCGGGCCGTCCAGCCGGTCCTGCTCGAGCTCGACCGTGAGATGGAGGAAGCGGCGGAGTCGCTCGGGGCGACACGCCTCACCGTCTTCCGGCGCATCATCCTGCCGAGCCTCTCGCCCGCGATCATCGCGGGCTGCGGGCTCGCGTTCGCGCGAGCGGTCGGCGAGTTCGGTTCGCTCGTGCTGATCACCGGCAACCTGCCGTTCAAGACGCAGGCCGCGTCAGTGTTCATCTTCTCCCAGGTCGAGAGCGACAACGTCACCGGCGCGGCGGCGGTGTCGGTGGTGCTGCTCGTGATCTCGTTCGTCGTGCTGCTGGGCTTCGGGCGGCTCGCGCGGAAGGCGGTGCACGATGGGAGCTAGGCCGGCGCCGTGGCGGTGCGCGATGGCGGCTTTCCCACCGCGGATGGCGGTGCGACATGGGCGGTAGGCTCGCCCTTCGCGGGATCGCGATCGGCTATCTCGGGCTGCTGCTCGCCCTGCCGGTGGGCCTCGTCTTCTACCGCGCCTTCGAGGACGGCTTCTCCGCCTTCTGGAACGCCGTCACCACGCCCGAGGCCATGCACGCGTTCTGGCTCACCTGCGTGATGGTGCTGGTCTCGGTCCCGCTCAACACGCTCTTCGGCGTCCTGTGCGCGCTCGTGCTGGTGCGCCAGGAGTTTCGCGGGAAGGCAGCGCTGAACGCCGCGATCGACCTGCCGTTCGCGGTGTCGCCGGTCGTGATCGGGCTGGCGCTGATTCTCGTCTACGGGCGGGAGGGCTGGATCGGCGACTGGCTCTCGGAGAACGGGATCCGGGTCATCTTCTCGCCGGTCGGGATGGTGCTGGCGACGATCTTCGTCTCGCTGCCATTCGTGGTGCGCGAAGTGGTGCCGGTGCTGCGCGAGATCGGAACCCAGCAGGAGCAGGCGGCCGCGACGCTCGGCGCCTCGCCGCTCCAGACCTTCCTCCGCATCACGCTGCCCGCCATCCGCTGGGGCGTGGCCTACGGCGTGGTCCTCACGACCGCCCGGGCCCTCGGCGAGTTCGGCGCGATCAGCGTGGTTTCAGGCAAGCTCTCCGGGCGCACCGAGACCCTGACCCTGTTCGTCGAGAACCGGTTCGAGCGCTTCGACTTGACCGGCGCGTATGCTGCCTCGGTCGTCCTGGCGCTGCTGGCCTTGGCTACGTTGCTCTCGATGAACCTGCTCCGTCCCAAGGAGAAGAAGGCCTGATGGCGATCGCCGTCGAGGGAGTCTCGAAGCGCTTCGGCGAGTTCACGGCGCTCGAGGGCGTCTCGCTGGAGGTCCGCGACGGGTCCCTAACCGCCCTGCTCGGCCCGAGCGGCGGCGGCAAGTCGACCCTCCTCCGGGTAATCGCCGGGCTCGAGGCGCCCGACGAGGGGCGTGTGCTGATCGGAGGCGACGACGCCACCCCGATCCCGGCGCGCAAGCGCGGCGTCGGCTTCGTCTTCCAGCACTACGCCCCGTTCAAGCACATGACGGTGCGCGAGAACATCGGGTTCGGCCTCAAGATCCGCAAGTGGCCCAAGGGCGAGATCGCCCGGCGGGTGGACGAGCTGATCGCGCTCGTCCATCTCGAAGGGTTCGGGGGTCGCTATCCCTCGCAGCTCTCGGGCGGCCAGCGCCAGCGGATGGCGCTCGCCCGCGCCCTCGCTGTCGAGCCGCGCGTGCTGCTGCTCGACGAGCCCTTCGGCGCTCTCGACGCCACGGTGCGCAAGGAGCTCCGCGCCTGGCTGCGTCGCCTGCACGACGAGGTCCACGTCACCACCATCTTCGTCACTCACGACCAGGAGGAGGCGATGGAGGTCGCGGAGCAGATCGTGGTGCTGAACCACGGTCGGATCGAGCAGATGGGCACGCCGCGCGATCTGTATGACCACCCGGAGAGCGAGTTCGTCAAGCGCTTCGTGGGGCCGGTCACGCCGCTGGGGGAGCGGTGGGTGCGCCCGCACGACGTGGACGTGTCGCTCGATCCGGTCGACGGCGGCATCGAGGCGATGATCGATCGGGTCATCCACCTCGGCTTCGAGGTCCGGGTGGAGCTGACGCTCGGCGACGGCCAGCACACCTGGGTGCAGACCACTCGGGGTCGGACGCAGGAGCTGGAGCTTCAGGAGGGCGAGATCGTCTACCTGCGCCCGGCGGACGAGCTCGTGAGCGCCTGAGCTCCTCAGCGCCGCGACCAGGCGTCCGGCGCCTCCGTCAATCGGACCAGCCGCTCTGGCAGCCGGCCGGAGACGACCTCCGCGACGGTCACCTCGTCCACGACGCTCCGGAGGCTCGATCGCAGCGCGATCCAGACCGCCTGCAGGTGCTCGGCTGCGCCCACGTAGGAGACGTCCTCGGGCGCCTCGCCGCGCACGCTCGCCAGCGGCCCGTCGACCGCCCGGATCACCTCTCCGAGCGTGATCTCCGCCGGCGGCCTCGCCAGCCAGTAGCCGCCCTCGGCCCCCCGCTGCGCACGAACCACGCCGGCGTGCCTGAGGTCGATCAGGATGTTCTCGAGGAACTTGAGCGGGATCTCCTGGGCCTGAGCGATCCGCTCGCCCTTCACCGGGCCGTCTTCGCCGACCGCCAGCTCGAGCACCGCCCGCACCGCATAGTCCGCCTTGGCCGACACACGCACGCCGCCCATTCTGCTGGACGGGCCAGCCGGACGAGGCGCAGGCGCCGGAGGGGACAAGCTCGCGCGATGGGCGTGGCCGGCCTCCCGCGGCGACGAGCTCGCGAGACGAGGCCCCTGCCCGCGGTAACCTCGCGGCCATGGACGACGGCTGGGCGCGCGAGTGGATCGACGCCTACGGCGATGCCTGGCGCCACGGTGACGACGAGGCCGTCGCGGACCTATTCACCGCCGACGCCGTCTACACGAGCCAGCCGTTCCGTCCACCGCTGACCGGCGTCGAGGAGATCCGCGACTACTGGCGCATCTCCACCTCGACGCAGGAGGACGTCGATCTCCGCTTCGGGGAGCCGGTGGTCGTCCGCAACCGCGTGGTCGTCGAGTGGTGGGCGAGGATGCGCGACGGCGGGCGCGAGGTCACTCTCCCCGGCTGCCTGATGCTCCGCTTCCGCGCCGGCGGGCGCTGCGAGGAGCTGCGCGAGTACTGGCACGAGGAGGACGGTCGCCACGCCCCGCCCGAGGGCTGGGGCCGCTGAGCGACGTCCCGGCGCGCCCGCCGCCCGCCCGCCGTCGATCCGAATACGGGATGCCCTCGACCCCGAACAGCCGCGGTCCGGCGGGCCGCCTGGTGCTCGAGTACGACGGCACGAACTTCGCGGGGTGGGCGCGCCAGCCGGGTCGGCGCACGGTGCAGGGAGTGGTGG
>Ga0126312_10000117_pt1 | contig 35615 bp, 34 predicted proteins | sample Plot104A_FD_92537 | JGI IMG/M metagenome (GOLD analysis project Ga0126312, IMG submission 92537) | Serpentine soil microbial communities from UC McLaughlin Reserve, CA, USA - Plot104A | ecosystem: Environmental > Terrestrial > Soil > Grasslands | place: USA: UC McLaughlin Reserve, Lake County... | reverse complement strand
GACCCGGCCGGCCGCCTGCGCCGGGAGCGCGAGCGCGCCGGAGGGCGCGAAGCGCTCGGGGACGCGCCTAACCTCGAGGAGGCTTCCGACCTCCTTCGCCGGGATCGGGCGATGGGCCGGAATACGCGCGCTGGCCACCACGACCGACCGCAGCGGTCCAAGCTCGCTTTCGATGTCCTGTCGATAGCCACCGATCATGGCGGCCGCCAGGGCGGCGCAGGTGAGCGCGGCGCATCCGAAGGCGATCGCGCGTACGCGACGCCTCATGCTGCGGCGCGGAGAGGCGGAGCATCGGCGTCCATCGGCTCACGCAAGGTCGCATCGCTCGCCGCGGGCAGCATCTCAGGGAGAGCGCGCGGGGCAAGCGGGAGCTCCAGGGTGGCCGTGACCCCGGCGGCGGTCTGCAGCAAGCGAAAGCTCCCGCCGTGCTCGGCCGCCACGCGGGAGACGATCGCGAGACCGTGCCCGTGCCGGATGTCGGACGAGCTCCGAGTCGGTTTTGCCGCCCCGCCCGTGTCCCGGACGATGATCCGCACGCCGGTCGAGCAAAGCTCCGCGTCGACGGACACGCGAAGTCCGCCGTGTCGCAGGGCATTGTCGATGAGGTTGTCCAGCGCCTGCGCGACTCGGTCCGGATCGGCGAGCACCGACGCCGATCCGGCCCGCCACCGAAGCGTGAGCGCGCGTCGGGTGGCCGCCGCGACGCCTTGCCATCGCTCCACCGCCGGCTGCACCAGCGCGCGGCAGTCCACGGGCCGCAGCTCGATCCGGCGAGCCGCACCGTTGATCTCCCTGTCCAGGTCGTCCAGTGCACAGATCGCGACCCGCAGGGCGTGCGATCCGGGTCCCTGCTCCCCTCCGGCGGAGAGCACGAGCGCCTGAATCGGGCGACGAAGCTCATGCATCGCCCGATTGAGAGCGCTGCGGCGGCGGGCCTCCCGGACACGGCAATACGCGAGCACGACAGCCACCGTTGCCACGGGCCACGCGGCAAGGCCGAACTCGGCGAGCGTCATCACCCCTCCCCCGCCCTCAACCGTCCAGCAGGCGGTAACCGACGCCCCAGCAATTCAGGACGTACCGACCGGTGTCCGGATCGAGCTTTCGCCGCAGCCGGCTCGCGTGCGAGTCCAGCGTCCGGGTCCTTCCCATCGAGCGAAATCCCCACACGTCCCGCAAGAGCTCGTCCTTGGTGAAGACCCGGTGGGGATCGGCGGCCAACGCGCGCAGGAGCGTGAACTCCTTATTGGCGAGCCTCACTTGACGATCCCCGACGCGCACCTCCCGCCGGGAGGGATCGATGAACAGATCCCCGATTCGCCGCGGACCCTCGCGCCGTGAATCCCGGCGACGCAGGACCGCGCGGATGCGCGCCGCGACCTCTTGGTAGTGGAACGGCTTGACGACGTAGTCGTCAGCCCCCTCGACGAATCCACGCACCCGGTCGACCTCGGTGGACCTGCCCGAGAGGACGATCACTGGCAGCACGGGATCGAAACGCCCGGTCGGGCCGGCCGATGCCCGAATCTCCCGCAGTACGTCGAGCCCGGAGGCATCGGGAAGGCGCAGGTCGAGCAGGAGCAGATCGGGGTCGTTGTATTGGCAGAGGCGAAGCGCATCCGCCGCCGAGGGCGCCGCCAGTGCGTGGAAGCGGTCGGCGTGGAGGTGATCACACAGCAGGTCGAGGGTGGAGACGTCGTCCTCGCAAACGACGACGGTGGCGGCCGGCTGGGATTTCGGCAGCATCACCCTGCCTCCCCCCGAGCGGCGGCCGGACGCTCGAGGACGGCCCGGGCTCGGCTCTCGCTGGCGATGCGTCCCGAAGGGACTCCGCGGCGGATCGAGACAGGCCTCATGTTGCCGTCGAGGAAGACGAGGTCCAGCCCGAACCGCATCCCGAAGGTGTGGACGCTGCGACAACTGGGAAGCAGGAGCCCGGCGCCGGCGGCATCGCGGTCGAGTAGCGCCAGGCCGAGGAGCTTCGCCCGCCGCGTCGCCGCGACCGGCACCAGGCGCCCCTGAAACTCGACCGTCGGCAGCCGCCGTAGCCGCGGCGCCAGCTGGTGTTCTCCGCTGCCTCGCACGCCTCCTACAACCCCACACTTGAGGGAGACGCCCCCGCGGGTAAAGCGCGCGCCGGGGTAGTGAACCTGGTTGGGGTCCGCGGCCGTACCATGAGCAAGTGGCCACGCTGCCGAAGCTCGATCCTTACGCGGTAGCGGAGACCGGCGCGAGGCTGCAGGCGAACATCCAGCAAGCCGTCAAGGTTCGGGACGAGGTGGTGCGGGATCTGCTCGTTGCTCTCCTTGCCGAGGGCCACGTCTTGATCGAGGACTATCCCGGGGTGGGCAAGACGGCGCTCGCGCGCGCCCTGGCACGGTCGCTCGGCGCGGAGTACGCACGAGTCCAGTGCACCGTCGATCTGCTCCCGGCGGACGTCATCGGCACGAACCTCTTCAACCAGCGGGAGGCACGATTCGACTTCCACCCCGGACCCGTGTTCGCGAACGTCGTGCTGGTCGACGAGATCAACCGCACCTCGCCGAAGACTCAGTCCGGGCTGCTCGAGTGCATGCAGGAGCGCCACGTGACCGTCGACAAGCAGGTCCACGAGCTGGCCCGGCCGTTCATGGTGATCGCGACCCAGAATCCGATCGAATACGAAGGCACGTATCCGCTCCCGGAGGCGCAGCTGGACCGCTTCATGGTCCAGCTCGCGCTCGGCTACCCGGACGCCGCGGACGAGGCCGACATGCTCGCCGCGCACGGCGGCCGCGACGTCGTCCTCGACCTCGATCCGGTGGCCGACGTCGGAGTCGTCCTCGCCGCGCAGGCGGCCGCCGCCGCAGTTCACGGTTCCGAGGCGCTCCGACGCTACGTGGTCGCACTCTGCGCGGCGACGCGCGAGGACTTCCGGGTCGAGCTCGGCGCAAGCCCCCGGGCCGCCCTGCTCCTGTTCCGAGCCGCGAAGGCGCTGGCCGGCCTCGCCGGACGCGACCACGCGCTGCCGGACGACGTCCAAGCGCTCGCGCCGTCCGTGCTCGAGCACCGACTGCTGCTGAGCCCAGGCGCGACCGGCGAAGATCGACGCGCGGTCGTCGCCGATGCCGTGGAGCGAACCTCCGCGCTCTGAGGCTGTGACGTCCGCCCGCGCCACGCTTGTTCTCGCGGTGGCGCTCGTGCTCGCGGCGGCGACCTTCGACACCCCCTCGCTGTACGTCCCAGGGATCGCGCTGCTCCTCGCGTTGGCGATAGGGCGCCTGTGGGTCTGGCAAGCGGCCCGGCGAGTGCGGCTGGTCCACCGGCCCGGACCGCGTACGGTCATCGAGGGCCAGCCGTACCCACTCGAGATCGTCGTCGACACAGATGGGCTGCCGCTTCCGGGGGGGCTCGTCACGCATCCCCTTGCGTCCTCGCCGGCCCGCCTGGGAGCGCGGAGCACCGCCCGGGTCACGCTGGAGGTTCCCTCGCCGCGTCGTGGCTGGTGGCGCATCGAGCCGGTGACGCTGCGGGTAACCGATCCGTTGCGGCTGACGGCTGCCGGGGTTGTGACCCCCGATTCCCATCGAGTGCTGGTGCTCCCGCGCGTCGAACCCGTCGTCCAGGCAGGCGATGCGCTCCACGGAGCCGACCACGGCAACGTGGAGGGGCCCGGCGCCCCCCAGGGAGCCGGCCGCGGCAAGCGGTCGCTCGAATTCGAGATGGACGGCCTTCGCTCCTACCGCCACGGGAGCCCGGCCTCTCGCATCCACTGGCCGATCCTGGCGCGGACCGGGGAGCTCGTCGAGCGCCGCCTGGTGGGAGGTGCCAGCTCCTCGCCGATCGTGGTCCTCGATGCCGAGCAACCCGCGGACCCCAACGCCCTCGATCGGGCTGTGCGGGCCGCGGCATCGTTGTGCGTGCATCTGGCTCATGCCGGCGGCTGCATCCTGCTCATGCCCGGCGACCGGGCCCCGCACCGGATCGATCCCGAGCTGCGGGCGTGGCCACGGGCCCACGCTCGCCTCGCGGTGGTCGAGGCAGGCGGCCGGCCACCTGACCCCCGCAGCGCCTCGCTCAAGACAACCGTGTTCTGGGTGGCCGCCAGCACCGAGACGCCACGCGTTGCGCCGGAACTCGCGGGCGCCACGTGCTACCTCGTCACGCCATCCCCACTCCCCTCGGTAGATCCCGTGTTCACGGTCGCCGGCTGTCAAGGGCACCGACTTGACGCGGTGATTCGTGGGGCGGCGGCAAGGGCCCGGGCAGCATGAAGGCCGGCCCGAGCACTCCGCTTGCGCTGCCGAATCCACTGTCACCGTGGCCGGCGTCGCGTGACCTCGAGGCACCGCTGCGCCTGCTCGTCTTCGCCGCGCTCGCCTCCTTCGTGGCAGCCGGTTGGCTGGCGATGATCACGGACTCTCCAGTCGGCCGGGCTGTGCTGGCGGTGCTCTCGGCGATCGCCGGCGCCGCCCTCATGGCGTGGCTCGGGCGCGCTCGGCTCTCGCGACGCATGATCCGGACTTTGGCCGCGGCGATCGCATTGCTCGCGGTCGCCCTGGGGGCGATCGTCATGGGGCTACCCGCACGCCTCGTCCTGCCATGGCACTGGGGCGAGCTCATCGCCAACCTGACCCTCGGCTTGAACGGGCTCTGGAGCGCCGACTACCCGTACGAGGGGAGCTTCGAATGGACGCGCCTCGCGATCCTGATCGGCCTCCCGCTGGTACTGGGCGTCGCTGCGGCGCTCGCCTTCTGGCCAGCGCGTCGCGCTGCGCCCCTCTTGCGCGGGATCGCCTTGGTCGTCCTGGTGGTCGCATACGCCACGGCGGCCACGATCATCCCGCCCAGCTCGCCCCTCGTCCAGGGGGTGGTGCTGCTGCTGCTCGTCTGGGCCTGGTTGTGGCTCCCGGGCCGTACGTCCCGCGAGGCGCTCACCGGAAGCGCGCTGATTCTCGTCGCCGCGGTGCTGGCCCTCCCCGTCGCGACGTCGCTGGACCGCGGGAGCCCGTGGGTGGACTATCGAAGTTGGGGTTTGACCTCGACGGCAGTCGGTTCAACCGAATCCTTCGTATGGGACCAGTCCTACGGGCCGCTCGTCTGGCCGCGGGTCGGGCAGACGATGCTCGAGGTGAAGAGCGACGGCCCTCATTACTGGCGGACCGCCGTGCTGGACCAGTTCGATGGATCTCGCTGGCTCCAGTCCGACGCGGCGGCAAACAGCGCCCTTCAGCTTCCCGAGAGCCCGTCCGATCCGACCAGATTGGCGCCACTCAACCCCGACTGGATTCACGAGCTCACCTTCACGATTCAAGGCTTCCGGAGCGACCTCGTGGTGAGTGCCGGCACGCCGCTGGGGCTTCCCAACCTCGAGGGCGTGACGGCGACGGAGCGCGGCCTAGTCCTTCCGTCGGACCAGCCGCTCGATGTCGGCGATTCCTACGGGATGCGGAGCTATATCCCCGATCCGGGGCCGGCGCAGATGCGCAGGGCCCCGAGCGGCTACCCGGCCACGCTGGCACCGGACACGGACATCACTCTCCCCGGGGGCGAATCGGTTCACGTCCCCTTCTGGGGAGCCCGGGTGGGTGGAGCTGCCGATCGCGCCCTTGATCGCTCCGCCTACGGCGGCGTCTACCGACTCACGCGTAGCGTGACCGCGGGTGCGTCGAACTCCTATGAGGCGGTGAACGCGATCGAGAGCTACCTGGGCTCACACAACCACTACAGCGAGTCCGCGCCGGTTCGGCACCTCGCGTTGCGCACGTTCATCATGGGAGCTCGCAGGGGGTACTGCCAGCACTTCTCCGGCGCGATGGCCCTGATGCTGAGGATGGTCGGGATCCCCGCTCGCGTGGCGGCGGGATTCAGTCCCGGACGGCGGACCACCGACGGCACCTATGTGGTGACCGATTTCGATGCGCACTCGTGGGTCGAGGCGTACTTCAACGGCATCGGATGGGTCTCGTTCGACCCCACTCCGCCCACGGCGCCGGCGCAGTCGCGCATGAGCGGGCTCGGCGCGCCCGTGCCGGCGTCCCCCAGCGAGTCGGCTCAGGCCGCCCCGTCAGGCACGGACGCGAACGCGCGGCCGAAGTCCACCGATCAGCCGGGGAGCGACATGAGCGGCTCCTCGCCCGGCTGGTTTCCAAAGTTGATCCTCATCGTCGTCGTCAGCACTCTCATCGGAGGCGGCGGTGTCGCGGTCACCGAACGCCTGCGGCGACAGTCGACCGGGTCCTACGTAGCTGTCGACGCGCAGCTCGCCGAGGTCGCGTCGGCGCTCGAGCGGGTGCGCTCGTGGACCACTCGCGGGACCACACTGCTGACTCTAGAACGCCGCCTCTTGGCCGAGGTTGGTCCGCGCTCCGCGGTCTACGTGGCGAAGCTCCGCGCGGCGAGGTATGAGCCGGGGCGCCACGGCGCGCCGGCCCTGTCGGAGCGGGGCCTTCTGCGACACGAGCTCACGGCAGGTCTCGGCTTGCGTGGCCGCCTTCGAGGGCTGCTCGCCATCCCTCCGGGCCGACCGGCGCCAGGTGCCTGCAAACCACCGTTCAGGCCGCCGTCCTAGTTGCACGCGCGGGTCCCTCATCGGGAAAGATGGGACCGTCCGGGCGGCCGCGGACATGGGTCAGATCGGGGCCGGGATACGAAGGCTGTGGAGAAGGCAACACGCAGAGGGAACTACGACTCGGGCTCCGACTACGTCCTGGAGTACGGCGAGCTGCGGTTCTCGTTCAACGAGGACGATTTCGCCCAGCGGGTGGAGCAGGCCGCGGTGAAGCTCGACTTCGTCGATCAGGGCCTTGGGGGAGACGAGCTCACCGATCTGCTCGAGCTGGCCGTCAACGGCGAGATCCGCGAGCCCACGTCGTCGCTTGGCGAGCACATCAACGAACACTGGACTGAGCTCGTCGGTCCCGCCAGCCGCAGCCTCGTCCACTGGATCCGGCGCCTGGTCTTCCGTGGCGCGTGGCTAGATCAGCGGGTCAAGGAGGGGGAGCTGGACATAGTCTTCGACCCCGACACGCAGAGCTTCGGCTACGTGCAACCGGAGCGCGACTCCGAGCCGATCGAGCTCTCCCGCGAGCCCTCCTGGGCTCGCCTCGCCTACCGCCCTTAGCTTCGATCCATCGGCAACGGCAACGCATCAGCACGATTCGTAGCCTGAAGGTTCCTCACCTGCGCCTACAGGCTCGCGAGCAGCTCCGCGTTCGAGGCGGAGCCCTCGATTCGCCCGCGCAGGAGATTTGCGGCCTCGACCGAGTCCAGGTCGGCCAGCAGCGAGCGCAGCCTGCGGACAGAGGCGAGCTCGTCCGCATCCCGAAGCGCGTCCTCGTTCGATATCCGGCACTTGGCGGCGCGAAGCGCCGGGAACACCCCGGCGGCTGCGAGCTCCGGATCGAGCGTGATCAGGGAGCTCTCGGTCGTCACGACGGCCCGCTCGGCTGCTCCGTCGTCCTCTGCTCCGGCGACAACCGTCGCGATCACGGTCATCGAGCCCGCGCCCTCCTCCCCCAGCTCACGGCCCGAGCCGAACACGCCCTTTACCTCGGCGACGTCGCTGGCACGGCCGCCGCCCGCGACCGAGCTCGACGCCACCGCCAGCCGCGAGAGGGAGTCGACCACCATGACGGCATCCCGTCCGGCCTCGGCAATCCGCCGCCCTCGCTCCAGCGCGAGCTCGGCCACCCGCACCTGGTCCTCGGGAGGGAGATCCGCGGTGGCGCTGATCACCTCGCTCTCGGGCAGCGCCTCGGCCCACGCCGTCGCCTCCTCGGGGCGCTCGTCGATCAGCACAACGATCAGCTCCAGAGCCTCCTGCTGTCCGATCGCGCTGGCGATCGAGCGAAGGAGGGTGGTACGTCCTGAGCGGGGGGCCGCCACCACCAGGACTCGCTGCCCGAGCGCCAGCGGGGTCAGGAGGTCGACGGCTCGCGTCAGCACGTCGCTCGAATCGCCCAGCCCCACGCGGCGCTTGGGCAGGACCGGGGTCAGGTCCTCGAACGCTGGGCGCTTCTCGGTCGGTGGCTCGCCACCGTTGACCCGGTCAACATGGATCAGCGCCCGATGCCGCTCCCCGCGACGTGGGGCCCGCGCTGGCCCGGCGACCTGATCCCCCGACCGCAACTCGCAGCGCCGGATCTGCGAGGCCGAGACGTACACGTCGTCCGCCTGCGCCTCAAGGCCGCCGAAGCGCAGGAACCCGTACCGCTGCGGCGTGACCTCGAGCACCCCTGTCACGCCCTCGGTCTCGGCTTCCTCGAGGCGCTCGCGGTCGGGCCTGGCATCGCGGTCGCGCTCCGTCCCTTCATCCTGGGAGATCGCGGCCACCAGGCGCTCCCGGCGGAGCAGGCGGTAGCCGGGTATCCCGAGCTGCGCCGCGCGCGCATGCAGATCCGCGAGATGCAGCGTTTCGAGATTCGCCGCCATCGCGGCGGCAGGATATCTGTGCCGGATCATTTGCGGCTCAGGCTCGATCAGGTCACGGTCCGGGCCGGATCGATTCCCTCGGCGACAGCGACCTCCACCCAGTCCTCGGCCTCCCGCCGCGCCCGGCGGCGGCTCCACCCGAGCTCGCTCCCCATCGCCTCGGCGACCGGAACGACGGACTCGGCCGTTCCAAGCTGGGGGGCGGCCACTAGGCCCAGGCGCGTCCTCCGCAGCAGGACGTCGGCAACCGAGCGCGCCTGCTCGAGACGGGCGGCGATCGCCGCCTCGGCGAGCAGGTCCGGCTGCCCCGGAACGATCGGCGCGGCGAGCTCCGGGTGCTCGGCCGCCACGGCCAGCACCCGGCGGGCGGCGTGCCCGTAGCGGAACCCCAGAAGGGCCCGCCATCCGTTCGGCAGATTGGCCTCCTCCAGAGCGTCCGGCGGCGCCAGGTCCGCATCGTCCGCGGGCATGCCAAGCGGGATCTCGGCCGTCTGGCACGGAGCGTCGCGCCCTTCGCGTTCCACCATCCGGTCGACGACCTGCTTGGCCATCCGGCGCCAGGTCGTGAGCTTTCCGCCCGTGATCGTCAGCAGCCCGGAGGAGGTCTCGTATAGCTCGGCCCTGCGAGAGATGTCCACCGACTTTCGCGGGTCCCCGGTCGAGATCAGCGGCCGGAGCCCGGCATACGCTCCGGTGAGCTCACCGGCTCCGATCTCGGTGCCGAAGAACGAGTTCGTGGCTTCCAGCAGGTACTCGATGTCATCGCCCGAGGGCTCGACCCGTGCGATGTCGCCCTCGTAGTCGCGGTCGGTGGTTCCGATGAGGGCGCGCCCGTACCAGGGCAGGGCGAAGATGGTGCGCTCCTCCCCAGCGGGCACGATGCAGGCCGCGTTCTCCAGCGGGAGCTGCTCCTGCGAGATCGTGACGTGCGTGCCTCGGCTCGGCGCGATCCGCGGGACCTCCTCCTCGGCGAGGATCTCCTCGGGGCGGATCCGGTCCGCCCACACGCCGGTGGCGTTGACGACGTTCGTGGCGCGGACCTCGAACCGCTCGCTGCTCTCGGCCTCGGTGCAGACGACCCCGACGGCGCGGCCGTTATTGGAGATCAGCTCGACGACATCGACGCCATTCGCGAAGACGGCGCCGAACCGCTCCGCCTCGCCGAGCACCGTCAGCACCAGCCGAGCATCGTCGGTCTGGCAGTCGTAGAAGAGGTAGGCCTCCTTCGGGTCGCGCCGGGCCAGGGCCGGGATCAGCTCGGCCGCCTCGTCGCCGGGGATCGTGCGGTGGCGGTCGGGCGCCCAGTCCTCTTCCGCCATCGCCTCGACGCGCTCGCGCTCGCGTGCGCGCTCCCGCGCCTGGCGCTCCCGCCGGCCCTGCCCGACCCGAGTCGTCGCCATCACGTCGTACATGTTGAGACCGATGCCGATCCGCCTGCTTCGACGACCCTCGCCGATCGTGGGCACCAGAAACGGCGTCGGGTAGACGAGGTGGGGAGCGAGCTGGACCATCAGCTGCCGCTCCAGCAGAGCCTCGCGGACCAGGCCCAGGTCGAAGTTCTGCAGGTAGCGGAGCCCGCCGTGGACCATCTTCGACGACCGGCTCGAGGTCCCGACCGCGTAGTCGTCGCGCTCCACCAGCGCCACCGAGTAACCGCGGGAGGCCGCATCGAGCGCCACGCCCGCGCCCGTGATCCCGCCGCCGATCACGGCGACGTCGAAGCTCTCCGTGCTCAGGGCCTCGAGGGCGTCCCGGCGGGAGAGCATGCAGGGGCTCCGTGTCGGCTCATCTTGGGATCAATCGAGATAAGTGACGATCTCTCCAACCGGGGCTCGCTCCGGCGGTTCCTTGCCCTGCACCGGATGGCCGAGGTGGATCAGGCTGACGAACCGCTCATCCTCGGCCAATCCCGCCGCGGCGCGCCCGGCAGCGGTTCGCATCACGTCGGGTGTCCGCCAGTAACCGGCGAGGCCGCGACCGTGCGCCGCCAGCAGGACAATGTAAGCGGCGCAGGCTGTCGCGTGGAGGTCCTCCTCGTCGCGCACGGCATCGCCCTCGAGCGCGCACGAGCAGACGACCAGAGTGGGGGCGCGGTCCAGTCTGGTGGCGGCCTCCGGACCGGCGGCCGCCTTCAGCCGCTCGAGCGTCCGGGGGCCGACGACCCGAAAGCGCCACGGATTGGTCAGGTTGTGGTTCGGCGCCCACCGGGCGAGCTCGAACAGCTCATCGAGGACCGCCGAATCGATCGGCTCGGGCTTGAACGCCTTGTGCGTCCGGCGAGTGCGGATCGCGGCGTCTAGTTCCATCGCCGACACGGTATCCAGTGGACGGCCTCCACCCACCTTCCGCACGCCGGGAGATCGATGCGTGATCGAATGTGCAGTCATTCGGCCATGCACCGAATAACTGCATTCTCGCCTCGGGCAGCGTTCAGGGAAGGCGGCGGCGATACCACAGGAAGCCCGCGGTGAGGGCCGCGGCCAATGCGGCGAAGCCGCCCACCACGAAGAGGACCGTGCCGGAGCCTCCGTCCGAGGAGGGGGTGGCGGCCGCCGGGGCGACGGCCGCGCTGAGGGGCACCCCGGACGTGTGGCGCTTCCCCGAGCCGCCCCGGGACCCGGTGGGGGCGCCCTGGCGATGGGCGGTGGCTGGATCGCTTGCCCCATCCTTCCTCGGCGCCGCACTGCCCTCCTGCGAGGTCGCCGGGCTGGCGTGCACGCCGCTCGGGGCCTCCGGGTTGGTCGGCGGCGTGGCGGATCTCGAGCCTGACCCGGAGTCGCCGGCTTGGTGCCGCGAAGACCTCCGGTGCCGCGCCGGCCGCGGCACCGCTCGCAGCGGAAACGCTTCGAGCTTGGCGGCGACCAGTGCCTGTCCCGTCACCCACACCGGTGTCTGGTCGCTCGACGACGAGTAGGCGTAATGGCCGTCGCCCTGCTGACGTTTGGACAGGTAATCCAGCGGCGAGTGCCCATGCTCTCGAACTCGCGACGGGCGCACGCCGGCGGCCACCAGTCCCTGGATCGCCCAGGCCGTGGACTGGGCGTTCGACACCGTGCCGCCGCCAAGGGCAAAGCCGCCGTCTCGGTCCTGCGAGCGACGCAGGAACGCGGCGCCGCGGCGCATGGCGCTGCGGCTCGCGCCCGCCGCCGCCATGCCCTGGAGCCCGGCGCCGGTGCTGTCGGCGTCGCTTGGCGCGCTCGGCTGAAAGCCCCAGCCGCCGTCACGATTCTCGGCACGGTGCAGCCAACTGGCGGACCGTCGGACAGCGGAGCGCGAGGCCCCCGCCGAGCGCAGTGCCAGGATGCCGAACGCGGTCAGGTTCACCTGGCCCTGGATGGAGCCGCCTCCCGAGACCCGGCGACGAAGCTCCGCAGGCAGGTCCCGGCCGCCGAAGTGACGCGAGCTCACGCCAGCTCCCTCCAACGCCAGGATGGTTCGCTCCAGGTCACCGGCCGCGCTCAAGCCACCGACCTTCCGCCGCAGGTACGACATGGGCGTCGTGCCCTCGCCCCGGACGGTGAATGGGCTGCGACCGGCGGCCTCGAGACCCAGGGCAACCCACCCGGTCATTGTGGCGCTCGACGACGTGCCGGGGCCGGGGCCGAAGCCGCCGTCCGAGTTCTGCGCGTTCTCGAGCCACCGAACCGGCGATTCCGCGCTCGCGCGGGCAGGTAGGGCGATGGCAAGCGAAACCGCGATCAGCAGCGCCAGGGGCGCCGCCCCCGCCGGACGCCAACGGAACTCGAAACGCTCCCGGTAGCGGGCGATCATTCGCACCAACGCCGGGCCGGCCGCCAGGGCGAGCACGACGTTCCCGGCGGCGTGCGCGACGTTGAAGGGAACTCCGCGGGCGGAGATCGCGAGGTAGCGGTCGATTGACTGCTCGCCGCCGTAGCCCACCATCACGGAGAAGTCGAGGAGGGCTCCGTACGCCAGGCCCGAGAGCCCGCAGGCGAGCGCGAGGCCATACCGCCCGAGGCGGCGGCCCGTGAGCGCCCCGAGCCCGGCCCCGCCGATCCCGACCAACCCCCATCCCGCCATCTCCCAGGGGGTCCATGGTCCCTGGCCGAGCCAGAGGTTGGAGACCGCCGCGGCAAGCGCGCCGACCGCGAATCCCGGCGCGGCGCCGACGGCGAACCCGGTGATCAGGACGATGTCCGTGGTGGCGACCACATTGGGGATCGGGGTGAAGACCAGCCGGCCCGCCACCGCGAGCGCGGCGAGCGCGGCAACGAGCGCCACCATGCGCGCCGGCGGACGTGAGCGCTCGTACCAAGCGAAGCCGCCCACGAGCACCATCGCGAGAAGGCCATAGGCGTAGACCTGCCAGCTCATCGCGCCACGACTCCGCCGCTTGCCCTGGCGAGGCGCTCCCGCACAAGCTCCGCCCCGCGCTCCGGCAGGATCGCCCCGCCCGCGCCCAGGATGCGCGCGATCTCGGTTGCGAAGTACCAGCCGCCCGACAGGACCTCGGTCACCGGGCCGTCGGCGATCACCTCTCCATCACCGAGCAGGACCACCCGCTCCGCGAACGACGCGGCGAACTCCACGTCGTGCGTCGCGATGAGGACGGCGGCTCCCCGCGCGGTGAGGCCCGCAGTCCAGGCCGCCAGATCGCCCTTGCGAGCGCGATCGAGACCTCGGGTCGGCTCGTCGAGGCAGAGGAGCCCCGGCACCCCCGCCTGGCCGGCCCGGCCCGCCATGACGATCGCGAGCGCCAGGCGCTGGCGCTCACCACCGGAGAGGTCCCGCGGGTCGGCCTCCATGGCCCACTCGAGCCCCGTTGCGGCGAGTGCGCTGCGTCCCGTCTCGCCGGGAAGCTCGTCGCTCACGCGCTCTCGAACGAACAGGTCGCCCGGGCTCTGGGGGCAAAGCGCGCAGCCGCCGGGCGCAAGCACCTTGCCTCGCACCGTGTCCACCCGCCCGGCCGCAGCACGCAGAAGTGTGGTCTTGCCGGCCCCGTTGCGGCCCATCAGCGCGACGCGCTCGCCGCGAGCGATCGATAGATGGACACCGCGCAGCACGTCACGGGCCGTGTTGCCGTCGTCCAGCTCGACCCAGGCTTTGCGCACGTCCAGGGCCGAGCCACTCGGGGGACTCCGGCGCGAGCCGTTCCGTGCCGGTCCCGGCACCGACTCGTCCAGGGGCTCGACCCCTCGATCGCTCAGGGCTTGACGCGCTTCCTTCACTCCCACCGGAGGTGTCCCGAGCCCGGCGAGGTCGAACAGGCGCGCCCCCGGCGTCGCGAGGGCGGGGTCGTGCTTCAGCGCCCACCGCAAGTGATCGCGGGGGGCGCCGTCGAATGCCACCCGCCCGCCCGCCATCGCGATCGCCCGGTCGCAAGCGGCGAGGCAGCGCTCGAGCCGGTGTTCGGCGATCAGGATGGCGGTGCCCCACTCCCCGTTCAGCCGTCGCAGGAGCCCGATCAGCTCATCCCCCGCTACAGGATCGAGCTGCGACGTCGGTTCGTCCAGGAGGACCAGATGCGGGCGCCCGACCAGCGCCGCCGCGAGCGCCACCCGCTGAAGCTCACCTCCCGAGAGGATGTCCACAGGCCGATCCAGGAGCTGGGCCATGGCGAGCGCCAGCGCGACCTCCTCCACCGCCCTCGAGCGGGCGGCCGCGGCCTCGCCCCGCATCTCGAGCGGCAACTCGAGCTCCGCCCGGACGGTCGTGGACACGACCTGGGTCTCGGGGTCCTGGGAGACGAGGCCAACCACGCTGCCGAGCTCGGCGGGCCCGTGCTCGCGGACGTCGAGACCGGCGACCTGGATCTCGCCCCGGACGTCTCCCCCGTGGTAGTGGGGAACCAGCCCGCAGCATGCCCGCAGGAGCGTGGTCTTGCCGGAACCCGAGCGACCGGCGAGAACGATCAGCTCGCCGGGCTCGATCTCGAGGTCGACGTCGGACAGCGATTCCTCGGCCGCCTCCGGATACCGGTAGCCGAGCCCGCGGATCCGGATCAGTGGCTCAGCCACGGCGCCGCCACCCCCCGGTCGCGGTTGCGAACGGGAGCCCCGCCAGGACAGGGACCGCGGCGGCGAGCAGGAGGGTCGGCATCGAAGTCGCCACGTCCACCGTTGGGTAGGAGTCGTACGCGCCCACGCCAGCGATTCGAGCGCCGACTGCGAGCGCACCGATCGCGATGCCGACGACGATGAATCGGGCGACGTAACGGGGGCGCGGACCGCCGCGGGCCGACCGGGGGGGCCCGTGCGCGTACCCCCGGAGCTCCAGGGTGGCGGCGACGTCGACCGCCCGATCGAGTGAGCCGGCGACGAGCCGGCGGGCCAGCGCCGCCCGACCGACCGGCGCCGCGGCAGGTCCCCTGAGTGCCGCCGCCTCGCCGAGCCGGACGTAATCGGCGGCCGCCAGCGGGACGAGTCGCGCGATCAGCGTGGCGGTGAGGGCCGACCGGCGCGCGAGGGGTCGCAGCATCCGCAGGACGCGATCCGGGTCGACGGAGGCGGCGTGCACCGCGAACGCCATCATTACGACGAGGATTCGCAGCGCTAGCACCCCTCCTTCGGCGAGCGCCTCGGCGCTCACGTCGGTGTGACCGAGCAGCGGCAGCCACAGGCCGTACACGATCACGGTGTCGCCGCGCTGGGCCACGAGTCCGTTCACCAGCACGATGAACACACCGAGGCTAAACCCCCACCGCGCGGATGCGGCGAGCGCTCGGCCAGCCTTCGCGGCCAGCCCCGCGACTACGACGCCGAGCCCGGCCCCGGCCAGGACGATCGGATTCGAACAGACGAACGCGACCACCGCCAGCGATGTGAGATAGACGCTCGCCGCGAACGCCCCCGCCTGAGCGAGCGGCGTGCGCCGGGGCCTGTACGCGATGGGCGACCTCATCGGCCCTCGCCCCTCTGGACGATCGGCAGTGGAACGGCCCCATGCCGAGTCGCCGCGACGGCGTACCTATTTCGCAGGGAGCGGATGTCGAGTGCATCAGCGGCACGCCGCACGGCGGTGCCCCCGGAGCCGGTGACGATCCAGGTCGGCGGCTCGTCGGCCCCACCGAGCGCCGCCACCAGGCCGCCGCCCGACCCGAAGTCGCGGGCAGGATGTGCGCTCACGTCGAGTCCGATGAGCTGCCAGCCACTGTGGGTCGGCCCCTTGAAGGTGGCGAAAACGCCGGTCCTCTGTGGGCTGTCCCGGAGCTCGTCGACGGCCGTGTCTGTGCGGACCCGTGTCCAGGGCCCGACCAGCAGCCGCATCGCCGAGCCTGGGTTGGCGCCAGAAACGGGGGCGTCTTCGACCCGTGCCTCCACCCCCGCGCCGACTAGACGATCGGCGGTGAGCTCGCACGCGCTGTGGACTCCGAGGCAGACGACTCGGACTGGCTTGGGGGCCTCGACGGACGATTGGGCGAAGGGCTCCGGCCAGGAGCCGACGACCTTCGGGACGCTCGTCGCCGCAGTCCAATTGCGGTAGTCCCACCAGATCCGGTCGCCGCCCTTGACCCGAACGTCCGCAGAGCCCACCGGCGACTCGACGCCGTTGACGTAGAAGAACCAGTCGCTCGTGCCGCCCGTTCCGGTGCCCGAGATTCCGTCGATGGACTGCACGAAGCCCCCGCCGTAGCGGGTCGTGATGTCGGCCTCGTTGTCCAGGAACCGGATCACCGTCTCCGATTCAGGCGGATTCTCGTCCCTCGCCTCCAGCAGTGTCCCCGACCCGTAGTCGCGGGTGACGGTCAACGTCGCCGTGCCCGTTGACGCCGGCCCGGCTCCGAATCCGCAGGCGGCAACCGCGGCGGCGCAGGCGAGCGCCGTCGAGGTTGCCACTGCTGCGAGCACAGGCCTCATCCCATCAGCGCCTCACGCGCTCGCAGCTCGACGCGACGTGGTCGTCCCGATCTCCGTGCTCGAGGATCACCTGATCGCGGCCTCCGCCGCAGCTGACTCGATCCTCCCCGCCGGAGCGGAGGTTCACGACGTCCGCACCGCCCCGCGCGCTGATGTGGTCCGGGCCGCGGGTCCCCTTGATCCGGTCGCCGTGCTCGGATCCGTAGATGGTCTTGCCGTGCGCGTCGGGGCACCGGCCGGAGTCGGCGCTCACGCAGACCTGGACCCGATTCGATGGAACGTCGCTCTTGGTCCCGGTGGCCTGGAGCATGGCGGAGTTTGCCAGCGTCGCCTTGAGCTCGCCATCAGGGCCGGTTCGCCCGATCGGCTTTCCGTCGGCGCTCACCCGCACCCCGGCGGCCGGGCTGGACTTCCCGTTGTCGGCGTAGCGCTTCGCCTTTACGGTGAACGGCGCACCGGGCTTCGCGGATGCTGGACCTAGCAGCGCGAGCTCTCGCGGCGAGCCGGACTCGGCCCCCGAGGTGAAGTACCACAGCACGCTGTCCCCGTCGCCGATGGGGGTCTGACTGGCCCCCGTCGACGCCGCGATCCGGTTTACGGCGAGGTACCAGTAGCTGAAATCAACGGTGTCGAAGCCGCCGATCGAGCAGACGCCCAGCCCGAAGCCGTCATCCAGAAACGCATCGCTGATCAAGAGCGGCCGCAGGGCGCGATCGGACGCGGTCGCATCCTTCACGATGCCGAGCGCGTTCGGATCGTGGAGCCTGTAGCGCTTGCCGCTCGACGGGTTATCAGTGCCGAAGCAATCGGCCTTGCGGCTCGCGCGCACGGCCACGGGCCCCGTGTACTGGCGGAATTCGGCGAGCGTGCGTCCCGTGTGCGTGACGACGCGGACGTCCGCCCACTTCGTGCGTGCCGCGGCGGGTGCGGCCAGGATCAGCAGGAGCACTGCGGCGGCCGCGATCGCGGCGCCGTGGCCGAAACGAGATATGAGCATTGAGCCATCCCTTCCTCGAGGGTCGATTGGGCTGGCCGATGAACAGGTCTCCTGGCTTCCGGGATGTCGTGCGCCGCGCCTTCCCGGGAACGCTGTGGCGTCCCCAGTGGCTGCCCGCGTGGGCTCGCGGCGCCGTTTACCCGGTCACAGTGGCGGGACCGCGCCGGCTTTGCACCGGACTTCCCTTGACCACCGGCCGTTATGTCGGCGGCAGGATATCTCAGCAACGGCACCAGCTAGTTTCGGCGGCTGGCGCCCCTCACCAAATCCCGGGTAGACCGCCGAGGCCCAAGGCTAGCCCTGGCGCTCGGTGACCTTGCGCTGGAGCTCCTCGACGACCTCGGGCATCGTCTTTCGCATCCGGGAGAGCTCCCAGTGCTCGATCTTGATGACGCGCAGGCGCGAGGTGGCCGTCACTGTGGCGGAGCGCTCCTGTTTTGTCAGCAGGCCCTGCTCCCCGAAGACGTCCCCGGGGCCGAGGTCGGCGATGCGTTCTCCCCCGCGCTCGACCTCCGCGGTCCCGTCCTCGATCGCGAAGAAGTGATTGGAGTACCCGCCCTCCTTTACGACCACCTGGCCCTCGGCGAACTCGTCCGTCTCCGCGAATGGCGCGATCTTGCGGAGCTTGTCCTCGGGGACCTCGGCGAACAGCGGAATCGTCTTCAGCAGACTTACGTCCAAAGCTCCCTCCGATCGTCTTTCGCGATGGAACCTAGCCGATGCGTTTGGACGGCGTCGCCGTAGAGATGTCGCTTACCGCGACTCCGCCTGGACATCGAGGCTGAACTGCACGTCGTCGCCGACGAAGTCCGCGTCCAGCAGCTTGTCGTCGAGAAGCTCGGCCGCGTCGGGGTCGACGAACACCCTCTCGTCCTCCAGGACCTCGTCGCCCTCCTGCGGCGCGGCCACGACGGACAGCCGAAGGTCCGTGCGCGGCTCGCCGCCGGCCTCGGTGTTCACCTCGCGGGTGATCCGAAGCCCCGCGCCCTCGGGCACGCCCGCCGCTCCAACGATTCCCCTGATCGCCGTGGCCGCGTCCTCGCTAATCGCAAGCACGTCTGCTCCCTTCAATGAGGTTGGGGCTGAGTGCGACCTTAGCCGACTTCCGGGAGCCCTTCGACGCCGGCGGGGCTCGTGGCGCCTTCCTCCAGCGGCTCGAGCACGAAGATCTCCACCGCCAGGTCGGGATTCTGGTGGATCTGGCTCATGTAGGCGATGACCCGGCGCCCCGTGACGTCCTCGACAATCGCCGTGAACTGTTCCTCCATGACAGTCTGGAAGCTGCGGCGCATCTCGTACACGGCGTCGACCTTTCCCTGGTCGATCAGCGTTCGCTCGACCGTCGTGAATCCGCCCCGAAGAATGCAGATCACGGTGTCGTTCACCATGTGCGTCTTGGCCTTCGTGGGGCCCTTCCCGTAGTAGCGGCTATGGAGCTGGACGAGCCCGGTTGAGATCCGGGCGAGGTCTTCGCCTCGCGTCGACTGGTGCTGCGTGTCCTCCACCGGTGGCACTACCTCCATTCGCGTCGTCCTTCGTCGTCCTTATTGGTGCTCCGCCCCCCTTGATTGACGACGCGCGCGAAGGGAAGAGTTGCGGCAAGACCCAACGAGCGCGGAGATTCTAGGTCGAGGGGCCCTCCCGAGGGGATCGCTCGCCGTCCGGCCGATGGTGGGATTCCGCATCCGGCGACCGCCCGTCGAGCACGAATAGCTCGACCGCGAGGTCGGGATCGGTATGGGTCTGGCTCAGGTACGCAATGACCTTTCGCCCGGTGGCCTTCTCCACCACCGCGCGGAAGCGCCCCTCCATGGCGGACTGGAAGCTGCGGCGGACCTCGTGGACCGCGCGGGCCTTGCCCTCCGCGATCAGCGTGGCCTCGACCGTCGTGAATCCACCCTCGAGGATGGAGACCACGGTGTCGCTCACCATGTAGCTGCGCGCCTTGGTCGGCCCCTTGCCGTAATACTCGCTGTGCAAGCCCACCAGCTCGCTGGTGATGCTCGCCATCTTCCCGCCGTCCGCGCCGTCTTGGTCGATCAAGAGGTCAGCCTTCCTGGCAACTCTCTTGAACCGCCGCCCGGGGGAAGAATCACCAAGATCCAGCGGACGCCCTGTATTGAGGGTACCACCGCATGTGCGCACGGGTTGACTAGTGCGACACTGGCGTCCGGCGGCGCGTATGCTTGCCGCGGCCGTTGGCGGCGCGCGGCGACGCGGCGGCTGGTCGAATCGAGATCGGACGGCGCGCTGCCAGTCTGCGGCAGGGGCACCGGACCTTCGAGATCCATTGGCTATCGCCTTGTCGTAGGAGGAATCTTGGAGGGCCAGGCTCGCGACCCCGGACCGGTCGATCCGGACCCGCGCCCAGAGCGGGCGGCTGTCCCGCAGCGCTCCGCGGAGGAGCAGATCTGCAGGGATATCCTCGCCATTCACCTCGACTCATACGGGCGATCCGCCAGCGACGCGCAGGCACACGTGATGGACGACACGGTGATCGTGATCCTGGACGACCTGGAGCTCCTGCCCAACGAGGAGTACCTGATCGCGCACGGGCGCGCGGACGCCGTGAAGGATATGCGGGAACAGTTCCAACAGGTGATCAAAGCCACGTTCTCGGCCGCGGTCGAGCGCGCGACCGGCCGGCGGGTCGTGGGATTCGCCAGTCACGCTCAGCTCGACGAGCCGCGCTTCGCGATCGAGATCTTCCGCCTGGACCCGTCGCGCTAGAGCGAGTGAACTCGTGCCGGGCGCGCGATGCCCTTCGCCGCGCGCCGGGGCAGCGCCTTGATCGTGAGCGTCGGGTTCGCGCTTGTCGCAGTTCGAACGAGCCTGTTTCGAGGGGTATCTCGCCGGGCAGGCTTTTTGTGTGCCCGATCTAAACCCGCTCAGACGGCTCGCGCGGTCGCTGCCCCGGCCGCTCGATGGGTTTGCCGAGATCGGCGCCAACGTCGCGCACGAGTGGGCGGACCTCCTGAACGGCATGCCGGGCGACGACCTTGACGATTGGGACCCGGAGTACGTCCGGCGCACCCTTCCGATCCTCGGCACGTTCTTTCGCACGTACTTTCGTGGCGAGGTTCATGGCCTGGACCGAATCCCGGACGGGCCATCGCTCCTGGTCGGCAATCACTCTGGCGGCACGATGATCGCGGACACATTCGTGTTCGCGACTTGCTTTTATGAGCGCTTCGGCCCCGAGCGCCGCTTGCACCAGCTCGCACACGACATAGCCGCGAGGTTGCCCGGCCTGGGAATCCGTCCCTGGGGAACCCTGCGGGCCTCGCACGACAACGCCAGACGGGCGTTCGCGAAGGGAGCTCCGGTCCTCGTCTATCCGGGTGGCGACTGGGAGACGTTCCGGCCCAGCTGGCACACGGACCGAATCGAATTCGCCGACCGCAAGGGGTTCATCGATCTCGCGTGCGAGCAGAACGTGCCGATCGTGCCGGTGGTCTCGATCGGCGGCCAGGAAACAGCCCTGTTCCTGACGCGCGGGCAGCGGGCGGCGAGGTTGGTCGGCCTGGATCGCGCCGCGCGCATCAAGGTGCTGCCGGTATCGGTCGGCCCGCCGTTCGGGATCAGCGTGCTGGATCTGCCGCCGCGCATGCCGCTGCCGGCGAAGATCGAGATCGAGGTCCTTCCGGCGATCGAGCTTCGCGAGCGCTTCGGAGAGCATCCGGATCCCGATGAGGTATACGACGAAGTGACCGCCGAGATGCAGGATGCCCTGGACGGCCTCGCGTCGGAGCGAACGATGCCGGTACTCGGCTAGTCGCTAGCGACCCTTCGCACGCAGGGTCCCGGTTCTGGACGCGCCGCAGGCGCCGCCGGCCAGCTGTCCCGCAGGAGCCTGAGGTCGTACCAGAGGTCCTTGACACGCTTTCGCACTTGACGAGCTCCCACCGGCGACAGGGTCCTAACCCTCGAACGGCGGGGCCTCACCCCAGCCCCAGCGTGGCACCGGGGCGTGCGCAGCCACGTCCGCTCCGGGCTGGGAATTGTGCATCGCGAGGCGAGTTCCCCATTCGAGATACGCCATGAGCGCCGACCGGAACTCCGGATCGTCGGGCAACTCGGCGTCGTCGGCCGCCAGGCTCATCAACGAGACGAAGCGGCGCCGCTGCTCCGCGTCGATCCCAAGCCCCCGGTGCCTCCCGAGCATGCGCTCGTAGCCGCCCAGCTCGCGCGCATACCGGTCGGGACCGCCGAACACCTCCGACCACCACGCTACGACGTGGTCCCGGTGCTCGGCCGTGACGCCGCCGGGGAAGAACGGCGAGATCAGCTCGTCCCGTTCGACCCGGTCGTAGAAGGCATTGATCAGGCGCTCGATCGCCTCGCCTCCCCCAGCCCACTCATACAGCGTGGGCGGCGTTTCCGGATCCTCGGGCATCGAGCCAATCTAGCGCCCGCCTCATCCAGGCTCCTACCCATGCCAAGATCACCTTCGTCGTGAAGCGGCTGTACCTCCTGCGACATGCGAAGTCGAGCCGCAAGGACTCGAGCCTCCCCGACCACGATCGCCCCCTGGCCGGCCGCGGGCGGCGTGCCACGAAGGCCATGGCCGCCTACCTTCGCGAGCACCAGATCGAGCCGGGACTCATCCTTTGCTCCTCGGCGACGCGGGCTCGCCAGACACTCGACGGAGTTGCTCCTGGACTCCGAGGCTCGCCGGAGGTTCGGATCGAATCCGAGCTGTACGAGCTCTCGGCGACGGGGTTGCTTGCCCGCCTTCAGCGAATCCCGGACGCGGTCCCGTCGGCGATGCTCATCGGGCACAACCCGGCGATGGAGCAGCTCGGCCTCGACCTCGCGGGTGGAGGCCCTAACCTCGCCGACCTCGCGAGCAAGTACCCGACCGGGGCGCTCGCCACGCTGGAGTTCCCGGGCAGTTGGAGCGATCTGGTCGCCGACCGATGCCAGCTCGTTGGCTTCATCAAGCCTCGCGACCTCGAGTAAGGGCCCGAGTAGCGCCCGCCGGTCCGCGTAAATTCCCGGCATCGCCAGCACGGGAGGCAATCGGTGATCGGCGTCGACGCGGCGTCGTTCCTGGTCATCGTCGCGACCGCAGCAATCGCGGGGTTGATCGTGACCATCGTCGGGCCGCGCCTGGTGATTCCCGTGGTCGTCGTCGAGCTGGTGCTCGGCATCCTCGTCGGCCCCCAGGTGGCCGGCATCGCCAAGCTCGATCCCGCGACTCAGTTCTTCGGCAACCTCGGCCTCGGGATGCTCTTCTTCTTCGCCGGATACGAGATCAACTTCGAGCGGATCCGTGGCCAGCCGCTACGGTTCGCGGGCGCTGGATGGGTGATCTCGCTCGGGCTGGCGTACGCCCTGGCCGGCGTGCTCGCGGCAACGGGCGTCGTCGTATCCGGGCTCTACACCGGATCGGCCATGGCGACGACCGCTATCGGCACCCTGATCCCGATCCTCCGGGACGCCGGTGAGCTTCGCACCCGATTCGGCACTCACCTGCTGGCGGCGGGGGCTGCGGCGGAGTTCGGGCCGATCATGCTGGTGACGCTCGTGCTGTCGACGGGCCATCCGCTGCATGAGGCCCTGATCCTCGTGTTCTTCGTCGCGCTGGCGGTCGTGACCGGCATATTCGCGGTGCGCACCGCGTGGCGGGGCTGGGCATTGATCGAGCGAACATTCGAGTCATCCAGCCAGCTCGGGGTGAGGCTCGCGGTCGTCCTTGTGTTCGCGCTCGTCGCGCTCGCGAGCGAGCTTGGCCTGGACCTGCTGCTCGGGGGCTTCGTCGCCGGGATGATCACGCGGCTGGCGCTTCGCGGCCGCGAGCTCAGCATCTTCGAATCGAAGCTGACCGCGGTCGGTTACGGCTTCCTGATCCCGTTCTTCTTCGTCACCAGCGGGATGGCGTTCAACGCCGATGAGCTCTTCACGGACCCGGTGGCGCTGCTGAAGCTGCCGTTGTTCGTTGCCTTGTTCCTCATGGTGCGAGGAGTGCCCGCGTTGCTGCTCTACCGCGGGGTGTTCACGCTCCGCGACCGAACGGCGCTCGGCGTCTTCTGCGCTACCGAGCTCCCGCTGGTCGTGGCCATAACCACCCTCGCGCTGGAGACCGGCGAGATGCACCCCTCCACCGCCGCCGCGCTCGTGGGCGCCGCAATCATCTCCACCCTCGTCTTCCCGCTGCTCGGGCTGCGCCTGCGGCGGGATCGGCCCGACGAGCCCGAGCAGCCGGCGGACCCCGCGCCAACGCCGGCCGCCGCGCACGGGTAAGCGTGGGAGGATGAGCGCGTGGAGTCGGTGATGCGGGTTGCCGGGCGAACTCGATCGCTCACCCTGCGCTGGCTCGAGACGATCGAGGGCGATCAACGGACCTACCTGCTGAAGCTGCTGGGTCTGGCCGCGGTCTACTTCGGCTCGGCGAAGCTCGGGCTCAGCCTCGCGTTCATGAATTCGAGCATCAGCGCCGTCTGGCCGCCGACCGGGATCGCGCTGGCCGCCCTGGTCTTCTGGGGCTACAGGATGTGGCCGGGCGTCGCGCTTGGCGCGCTGGCGGCGAACAGTTGGACCGGCATCCCCATCTACAGCACCCTGGGAATCACCCTTGGGAACACCGGCGAGGCCCTGGTGGGCGCTTACCTCCTGCGAACCGTCGCCGATTTCCGCCCCTCCATGGAGCGGGTCAGGGACGTCATCGCGCTCGCCCTCCTCGCCGGCATCCTGAGCACCATGGTGAGCGCCACGGTCGGCGTCGGCAGCCTTCTCCTCGCCGACGACGTGAGCACGGGCGGGATCTGGGACGCGTGGCGCACCTGGTGGCTGGGCGACGCGGGCGGCGATCTCCTCGTCGCGCCGGCGATCATGGTCGCTGTCACTCACTGGCCCTATCGCCGCGCCCCCGGAGAGGCGATCGAGGCGGTGGTGCTGGCTGCCGCCCTGGCCGGCGTTTCCGTCTTCGTCTTCTATGACACCGTCCCGCGAGCATTCCTGGTGTTCCCGCCCATGATCTGGGCGGCGCTTCGGTTCTGGCAGCCTGGCGCGGTCGCCGCGAGCCTGCTGCTTGCCGGGATCGCGATCCCGCTCACCGCTAACGACCACGGCTCGTTCTCGGGATTCGACCTCGACCAACGGCTCCAGCTCGCTCAAACGTTCGTCGGCGTGGCGGCGATGTCGGCGCTGGTGCTGGCCGCGGTGATGACCGAGCGACAGCGGATCGAAGGCGCGGCCAGGTACATCTCGGAGACGCTTCAGAAGGGGCTGCTCCCCGCGCACCTGCCGAAGATCCCCGGGATCCAGACCGCGGTCGACTTCCGGCCAGCGGGCGAGGGCCAACTGGTAGGCGGGGACTTCTACGACTGGTTTGAGAGCGGCGCGCGCAGCTGGGACGTGATGCTGGGGGATATCGGGGGCAAGGGCCCCGCGGCCGCCCGCACGACTGCGCTCGCCCGCTACACCCTTCGGGCCGACGCGGTACACGAGGCCCGGCCCAGCGAAATCCTGCGACTGCTGAACGGCGCCATCCTGCGGCAGGCTCCGGGGGAGACTTGCACCGTCGCTTACGGACGGCTCGTGCTCGCACGAGCCGGTGGCGCACAGGTGATTCTGTCGGTCGCGGGTCACCCCCTTCCACTCGTCGTCCGGCGCGACGGCTCGGTCGAGCAGGTCGGCGGAATCGGAACCCTCCTGGGGGCCGTGCCGAATCCGATTCTCGCCGACCAACGGACGGAGCTCGGACCGGGCGACGCGCTGCTGCTCTACACCGACGGCCTGACCGACGCGTACGCACCGGAAAGGATCGTCAGCCAGGCCGAGCTCGCCGCCGCACTCGAGTCGTGCGCGGGTCAAAGCGCGGCCGGGATCGCGTCGGGCGTCCAGGAAGTGCTCCTGGACGGCGGCGACCGCGGACCTCGCGACGACATCACGATCCTGGTGCTGCGGGTCCCGGGATCCGGATAGGCCCGTTCTGAGAGAGAATCGAGGATCCGATGTCAACCCTATTTCGCCAGATCATCAACGAGGATCTCGGCTGCGGCTCCTACCTTGTGGGCGACGCCTCGGCCGGGATCGCAGCGGTCGTCGATCCCCAGTGGGACATCGATCCTTACCTTCGGCTGAGCCGCCTCCACGGGGTGCGGATCGAGCATGTGCTCGAAACCCACAATCACGCCGACCACGTATCGGGCCATGGCCGGCTGGCCCGCGCCACCGGAGCCACCATCCACATCCACGGCCTGGCGGAGGCCGAGTACCCCCACGAGTCGATCGGCGACGGTTGGACACTGCGACTGGGAACGGTCGAGATCGAGGCCATCCACACCCCCGGCCACAGGCCGGAGCACACGGCGTTTGCGGTCCGCGACGCCCAAAGCGGGCGTCCCTGGGCACTGCTGACCGGCGATTCGCTTTTCGTCGGCGACGTGGCGCGTCCGGACCTTGCCGTCCAGCCGCGTGCGGGCGCGGCCGAGATCTTTCGCTCGCTCAACGAGCGGCTCCTGCGCCTCGACGACGACGTCGCGGTGTTCCCCGGGCACCTCGGCGGCTCACTCTGCGGGTCGGCTGCGATCGAGAATGCGGCGGTCTCGACCATCGGCACTGAGCGTCGCCACAACGAGGCGCTACGCCATCCGACCCTCGAGGCGTTCGTCGAGGCGTCGCTCGCGTCGCTCGGCGAGCGACCCCCGCACACGGAGCACATCGTCGCCCTGAACAAGGGGCCCCTGATCGAAGAGCTCGGCGCCCCCGCTCCCCTCTCTCCCCGTGCCGTCGAGGTGGCGATGGCACACGGCGCGATCCTGGTCGACGCGCGTACAAACGAGCAGTTCGACGAGGCGCACATCCCCGGGGCCCTCAGCGCCTCCGCCTACGACACCGGGTTCGCCACCAAGGTCGCGCGGGTCGTCGGTCTCGACGTCGAGCTGATCGTTGTCGCCGCATCCGACGGCTACGAGCTCGAGGCGGTCGAGCTTCTGACGTCGGTGGGCCTCCATGTCCGTGGCTACCTGCAGGGCGGAATGACGGCCTGGCGCTCGGAGGAGCGGCCCGTATCGAGGATCGAGCTCATCGCTCCGGATGTGCTCGCGGCTCGGCTGGGCGGTGACAATGGTCCGCTGGTCCTGGACGTCCGCGATGCCGATGAGTTCGCCAACGGACACGTGCCGGGCTCGCAGCACATTCCGTACGGTCAACTCGTGGAGCGCCTCTCCGAGCTTCCAAGGGATCGGACCATCGCCACGATGTGCAGCGGCGGCAAGCGCAGCGGGCTGGCGGCCTCACTGCTTCAGCGCGAGGGGTTCGACGGTGTGATCCACGTCGGACACGGCGGGGTCGGCACCTGGCGCGACCTGGGCCACCCGATTGAGTCCGGTCAGGCGACCTGAGCCCGACGTCACAGCCCCAATCCGGACGCTACGCGGCTTCCGAGGTCGCCGTCAGCCCGGCCTGGCGGCGACCCTGGCGCCGGCGAGCCCCGCTACCTTCGACAGCGTCTCGATGTCGTAGGGGCCGTAATGGCGACGGCCGTTGATGAAGAAGGTCGGCGTCCCGGACACGCCGCTCAGGTCCGCGCTGTCGACATCGCGAGCCACTCGCGCCGCACCCCGATGGTCACGTATGTCGTTTTCGAACCGATCGACGTCGAGCTCGAGCTCCTCCGCGTATCGCAACAGATCGCTCGGTCGCAGGGCGTCCTGATGGTCGAGCAGGAGATCGTGCATCTCCCAAAAGCCGCCCTGGCGCTCCGCGGCCTCGGACGCCTCCGCGGCGAGCTGTGCGCGGGAATGCACGTCGTTCAGCGGCAGGTGCCGCCATACGTACTGGATGTCACCGCTCTCGGCGAGTAGCTCGCGGATCACGGATTCGGCCCGGCCGCAATACGGGCACTCGAAGTCGCCGTATTCGACGATCGTCACGGGAGCGTCCTGGGGTCCGCGCAGGTGATCGACATCGGGGTCGACGGGGACGGCGAGATCCACGATCGTCTCCGCTGGGCCGAGCATCGCGCGCATTCGCAATTCCCGAGGCAGCAGCAGCGTCACCCGGTACACGGTCGCGCTGACGAGCGTGGCCCCGACCGCGGCGACGAGCACGCCAAGCTTCGCCTCCTCCAAATCCGGCCCGCTGAACGCCAGCGCCGCGATCAGCAGCGAGATCGTGAAGCCGATCCCTGCGACCGCGCCGCCGCCGAGAACGCCGGACCAGCCAACCGGCGGCCGCACCCGACCGCGCGTAAGCCGCGTCAACAGCCACGCGGCCCCGCCGATGCCGAGGGGCTTGCCGACGATGTAACCGATCACGATCCCGAGCGTGATCGGGGAGGCGAACGCGCGCGACAGGAAATCGCCGTTGATCGCGATGCCGGCATTCGCGAGGGCGAACAGCGGGACGATCACGTAGCTGGTCCATGGGTGGTAGCGGTGCTGCAACCGCTCGTTCGGCGACACCGCCGATTCGAGCCCAAGCGCGGCCGAGCGGGCGAGCTCGGGAGTGGGCTGTTCACGAAACCGTCGGAACAGGTCCGTCGCCCGCTCGAGCTCTCCCCTTTCGGCCGGTGCAGCCCAAGTCAAGAGGCCCATTGCGAGCCCGATGACCACGGGGTCGACCCCGGATTTGAAGAGTGCGACCCACGCCGCCGCCCCAAGGAGGAAGTAGAGGGCTCCGGACCGGATCCGCACCCGCGCGGCGGCGACGATCACCGCGAACAGGCCCACGCCGGTCACCAGCGCGGCGAGATGCACCGCACCAGTGTAGACGGTGGCGATGATCACCAGAGCGGCGAGGTCGTCGATGACGACGACGGTCAGGATGAACGCGCGCAGCCGGTCCGAGAAGCGCGGGCCGACCAGGGCGAGCGCCCCCAGCGCGAAGGCGGTATCCGTGGACATCGCCACGCCCCAGCCTTGCGCCGACGCGTGGCCGGCGTTGATCGCAAGGTAGATCCCGGTGGTCGCGATCATGCCGCCGAGACCGGCGAGCACGGGCAGAGCGACCATCTGGCGGTCGCGCAACTCGCCCAGGTCGAATTCGCGCCGGGCCTCCAGCCCGATGACGAAGAAGAAGAAGGACATCAGGCCCGTGTTCACCCAATGCCCCAGGCTTTGGGAGATGCCGTAGTCCCCGACCCGGATCGACAGATTCGTCCCCCACACGCCGTCGTAGGAGGATGCGTCCACGTTCACCCAGATCAGGGCGGCGAGCGCCGAGCCGAGCAGGATGGTGGCGCTACCGGTCTCGGTCCGCAGGAAGGAGCTGAGCGGCGTCTCGAGGCTGCGCGCCCAGGCCGTTCGCCCGGAGAATCGAGTTGCGTCCGCCGCGGCCATATGGGTCAGGCCGGGGGTGCCCTACGGCGTCAGTGCGACCGCTGCCTCCGGCGTTGCGATGCGGAAGCTGAAGCTCTCCTCCAGGTAGAGCTGGACGGCGTCGGCGTCTTGGCTCTGATAGCCGATCGAGAGATCCTGCCCGGACTCGAAGAGGAAATGGCCTCCCCCCACGCTCACGACAACCGCGCCCTGGACCCCCGGGGCCCACACGAGGGGCCCGCCGAGTACCTCACGCAGATGCTCGAGCAGTGGATAGCCGCCGTGCTGGCTCGTCTCCAGGACCCGGGTGTGCGCCTCGGGACCGAGGGCGAGGCCGTACGGCCCGTCGACGCCGGCGCCACGCAGGGTGTCCACGGCCATGGCGACGTGGCGCGGATAGCGCTCGCAGTCTTCGCCAAGCGCGATCGAATCGTGAGTAGTGGCCTCGGCGATACCGGCGATGCCGGCCTCAGCCCAGCCCTGGAAGACCGCGGCGTTCTCCGCGATAGCGATGCGCTGAGCGGCGGCGTCCAGCTCGCCGAGATCGACGTCCTCGGCGCCGCGGTCGACATCTGCCAGCTCCGAGCGGGCGACCGAGAACGCGGCGCGCACCTCGACGAGCGGGAGCACGCGGCGCTGGGCGGCCGCGAGCCCCTCGGGGGGGTCGATTGCCTCCGCGCGGCCAAGGTTCGTGGCCGAATAGCTCCACCCGCGCGGTCCGGAGAAGTCCACGAGCTTGCGCGCCGCCAGCGCCGGAGTTAGTCGCTCCCGAGCCTCTGAGTCGAGCAGGTCCCACCCCGCCTCCGTGATCGGCGCGTACGCACGGAGCAGGTGGCTCACGACGCGTGTCCCCTCAGGTCCCCGATGCCGAGCGACTCGCCGCCGCTCAGCGGGGCGCCGCGCGAGGCCTCTTCCTCGGTTGCCTCCTCCTCCGCCTCCTCGCCATGCTCAACGATGTCTCCCTCCTGAAACAGAATCCCCTCGGCGATCTCGCGCCAGAGGGGATTGCGGCGCAAAAGGAACTCCAGATCCATGGAGAAGTGCTTGAACTCCTCGCCCTGGGCGTCGCGCATGATCGCTCGCGCCTCGCGGTCGGGCTCGACGGCCATCCGCTGCTCGTACCAGCCGATCGCCTCGGCCTCCTCCGTGAGGGAGGCGCACAGCCGCGCGAAGGTTCGTGTCTCGTCTGGGAGCTCGGCGGCCGGCTCGTGGTAGGAGTCGAAGCCCACGGCGACATCCTTTCAGGCTTCCGGACTTGTGGCTAGCGGCCCGTCGCGGCCTCGAGCTCGCGCCGGGCCTTCACGACCGCCGGCACCGAGCAGCCCAGCGACTTTGCGATCTCGCCGTTGGTGCGCTCGGGATCGCGCTCGATCTCGAAGTCGATTCGACCCCTCGCCCGGAGCTTGGCGCGGTCCTCCCGCGTCAGGTCCGGGCCGGCGTGGTCGTACGCCGCCTCGGCGGCGCGATCGCGCCGGCAGGTGAGGCAGTGCGTGTCGCTATCGTCGACGCTCCATCCCGCGGGCGGTCCGCCTGGCTCGTGGCCGGGGAGATAACGGGTGGTCACCCCGCAGCGGTTGCAGGTCCAGCTCGGCGCCGGGCTCGTCGTTGCAGATGTCATCGGGACCTCCTACGTCCATTTGAGTTGCGGTGGTTGGGGCGCCGCGAAGGACGGCGACGGGTGGGAACCTGGGCCGTCCCGCTCACATGCGCAGGCCGCCCATGATCGAATTCGCGGGCGAGCCCGAGGCTGGCGGCGATTCGCCGGATCTCGGGCGTCTGGTCCGGCAGCACGAAGCTGATGCCCGTGCCGTCGCGGCCCGCCCGGGCAGTGCGTCCGATGCGGTGCACGTATGCGTCGCGGTCGCCCGGGGCGTCGAAGTTGACCACGTGGGTGATGTCGTCGACGTCGATCCCCCGCGCGGCGACGTCCGTGGCGACGAGGGTGTCGATCTCGCCCTTCGAGAAGCGGGCGAGTGCCTTCTGGCGCTGTGGCTGCGACTTGTTGCCGTGCATGGCGACGGCGTTGACCCGGAGCTTGCCGAGCCGCTTGACGAGCCGGTCCGCACCGCGCTTGGTGCGAACGAAGACCAGGGTTCGCCCGCGCTCCGTGTCGCGGAGCGCGTCGACCAGGGCATCCACCTTGGCCTGGTGCGGGACATGGACGAAGCGATGGCGAACCTCGCCGACATCGTCGGACCGAGGCTCGTGAACGTGGCGGCGCGCATCGCGGGTATAGCTGCGTGCCTGCCTGCCGGCCGCGGCCTCGAGGGTCGCCGACGCAAACAGCGTCTGACGATCGCGCGGAGTGAGGGCGACGATTCGGTCCACGCTCGGCTTGAATCCCATGTCGAGCATGCGGTCGGCCTCGTCGATCACCAGGACGCGAATGTGCTCGAGGCCGAGCACCCGACGGTTCAACAGATCCTCCAGGCGACCCGGTGTGGCAACGACGATGTGCGCGCGCGCCGCGCGTCGAGCCTGTTTCTCGATCCCGACTCCGCCGTAGACCTCGGCGATGCTCAGCGAGCGGACGCTCGCAAGGTCGCGGAGCTCCTCGACGATCTGGACCGCGAGCTCGCGCGTCGGAACCAGGACCAGAGCCGCCGGCCGGGGGGCGTCCGCGCCCAGTCGGTCGACCAGCGGCACGCCGAAGGCGAGCGTCTTCCCCGAACCGGTTGGGGACTGGACGAGCACGTCGTGGCCGGAGAGGACATCCTCGATCACGAGCTTCTGGATTGGGAACGGCGCGACGATGCCGCGCCTCGTGAGTGCGTCCGCAACCGGACGCGATACGCCGAGATCGGCGAAGGACATGTGGTGCAACTCCTTTGTGAGTGGTGGGAATCCAGAAACCCGGACGCACTCAGAGTGCACGGAAAGACGGAACTCCTCGGGCGGCCGCTGCGGCTACCCGACGGCAATCACGGTAGCAGGGCGGGGCGGGGAGGCATTATGCGGTGGTCTCCGGCTGGCGCCCGAATCGCCTGCTCGTGGGCAGATTCGCAGGGCCATCGCTAGACTCGTTGCACACGCCGGTTGGGCCTCCGCCTCCTCCTCCGCCCTTGTTGAACCCGGCTCCACGCGAGGAGAAGGAGAGGGGTATGAATGGCTGATCCGCAGGAGCACGCGTCCGTGGAGAATGGATCAGGCGCCGATACGACCTCGGACCAGATCGCCCGGTCGCTCGGATCGGTCTGGCAGCGCTTCTCCGGACAGCGCCCCAAGTCCACGAGCGTCGAGATCGAGAAGAACGTCGTGAGGTGCACGATCGAAGAGGGCACCGCGGAGTCGGCGACCGACGAGGACGCCGAGGTGACAGCAGAGCCCGGACTCTCGACTGACTCGCCCAGCTTCAACTACAACGCCACGGCGGCCATCACCAGAGCGACAGGCCGGCGTGTCGTCGCCTTCATCCCGAAGCGTGACAAGAAGACGCAGATCTCCACGCAGACGTTCATCCTCGACCAGCCGCGGCAGCGGTTCTGAGCGACCGCCTGGCTCGCAGGTACTCGGCGCGGGCGCGGAACGTGTCGCGCATCTCGCTGGTGAGCTCGTCGAGGAACTCGCGCCGGTAGACGTCGTCGGTGAGCATCGAGATCGCGAAGTACAGGCCGGTGAACGCGGCGATCGCGCCCGAGACTCGCAAGAGCTCCTCGGTGAGGATCCCGTCGATGCCGAGGACGTGGATCGTGATCAGAACGTCGCCGCTTGAGCCAATCCACGACTCGAGCACCCCCGCGTCGATGAGCAGCGTCCCCAGCACAATGAAGAACGCGCCGACGGCCAGGCTCACCAGAAGCACCTGAAGGGCCTGGCTGACGAACAGCACCAGGCCAACGTTGAGGCGCTGGCGGCGGTCGAGCTCGGCGGTACCTGTGCCTGCGTCGCGTTCGAGCGAGCGCACCTCCCGCGGCAGCCGGGCGACGAGGAACGAGGTGCCCAGTGCGACGAACAACAACGCGAGGATGGCGAGCGATGCCGCGGGGGCCTCGGAGAACACCTGCCACATCTCCGTGGTCAGGAAGAGGACGACGGAGAAGATCATCAGCAGCGGGATCGCACGTGTGAACAGGGCGAGAGAGGATGCGAGCTGGCTGAGCAGCCGCGAGAGCGCCCAGCGCAGGATCGAGACCAGTCCGTAGCCCACGACCCCGTAGATCACCGCCAGCAGAGCGAGGTTGGCCGCCGCAGTCACGATGGCACTGCGCCATTGCCCGCCGAACACCAGCGGCAGCAACGCCGGCAAGACCACGAAGACACCGAGCTCGGCGCGACCGACGTCCTCTGGGATGGCGAGCCAGGGCCGTCCCCTTACGCGATTCACGGCAGCGAACGCGACCACCAGGATCGCCAGGCCACCGAGTGCGGCGGCGATGTTCGCCCCCAGCGACCAATCGAGGCTGATCGCGCCGAGCATCTCGCCGAGGAAGACGAGCACGAGCAGGGGCGCCGCGCGGTTGAACACATCGGTGGACGCGGAGTAGTCCTCGATCAGGAGCGGTAAGCCGGCGCGGCGAAACCGACGCTCGTAATCACCCAGGCGCTCGCTGCCGGTCACGCCCTCATTTCAACGGTGGGTCCGGACGTAGACCCGATTCGACGGCGACGCGGGACATGGACCGGCCGCCTCGGGATTGCGGGCGAGCGCCCTCCATCCATCGGTCACATTCCTTCGTCGCGTTGAGTCATAGAAACTAGAACCCTGGAAATCGAGTCCGATCGAAGCGCCACGGTAGGACAAACTCGCGGAGCAAAGGAGGAGACGTGAAGACCACGCTCGCTATCCCGACTTCCAGCCTCCGCGCCGATCTGAACGGCAACGTGATCGCGCCGGACGACCCCGGATACGACGAGGCGCGCGGCGTCTTCTTCACCGGGTTCGACCGCCGGCCTGCGGCGATCGCGCGCGTCGCCGATGCATCCGACGTCTCCCGCGTTGTTGACCTGGCACGGGAGACAGGCGCCGAGCTTGCCGTGCGCAGCGGTGGCCACAGCCGCGCCGGGCACGGGACCTCTGACGGCGGGATGGTGCTGGATCTCTCCGAGATGAACGCGGTGGAGATCGACGCCGAGGGCCGTACCGCCTGGGCGCAGGCCGGCGTGAAAGCCGTCGACTACACCAAGGCGACCGGGGAGCACGGCCTGGTCACGGGGCTCGGCGATGCGCCCACCGTCGGCGTCGGCGGAATCACCCTGAGCGGCGGCGTCGGCTTCCTGGTCCGGAAGAACGGGCTTACGATCGATGACCTCCTCGGCGCCGAGGTGGTCACCGCCGACGGCGAGCTCCTCGAGGTGGATGAGGACAACCACCCCGATCTGTTCTGGGCGCTCCGCGGGGGCGGTGGCAACTTCGGCGTCGCGACCCGGCTGCGGTTCCGGCTCCACGAGATCGACGAGGTCGTCGGCGGGATGCTTGTGCTCCCGGGGAGCGCCGAGGTGATCACGGGGTTCGTCGCCGCCGCAGAGGCGGCGCCCGAGGAGCTCTCGATGATCGCGAACGTCGCGAAGGCTCCGCCGATGCCATTCCTCCCAGCCGAGTGGCACGGCAAGCCCGTCGTGATGGCCCCGATGGTGTACTCCGGTGATGTCGAGGCCGGTGAGCGGGCGATCGCACCGATCCGCGCGCTCGCAACGCCGCTCGCCGACATGGTTCGCCCGATCCGCTACCCGCAGATGTACGAGGGGCCCGAGGGCCCGCGGCCGGCCTATAACGCGGGAACGAACGTGCTCATCGATGCCCTCGCGCCCGGGGCGGCGGAGACGATCCTCGAGCACCTCGAGACCTCAACCGCCCAGATGGCCGGCGTCCAACTCCGCGTCCTCGGCGGGGCGATGGCGCGCGTTTCCGACGGCGCCACGGCGTTCGGGTATCGCGCGGCAAAGATGATGGTGAACATCGCGGCGATGTACGGGAACTCAGCGGAGGGCCCAGAGCACGAGGCCTGGGCGAGCAGCCTGGCGACCGCGCTCTCCGATGGGACCCCGGGTGCATATGTCGGCTTTCTCGGCGACGAAGGGGAGCAGGGCGTCCGACGCGCATATCCGCCGGCGACGCTCGAGCGCCTCGCCGAGGTCAAGCGCTCCTACGACCCGGACAACCTGTTCCGCCTCAACCTGAACGTGCCGCCGGCCGTGAGGTGACCCCGGGCGCCGGGCCGTCAATGGAATCGACTGGCGAGTTCGCCGGGTTTAGGCAGAGAGACCCGCTGCCGCCAGCGAAATCGCTTCGCCGAGTCAGGTCTTCTCCAGCACGATGCGGTAGTGATCCAGCAGCTCGCGCTCGAAGCAGACGCTGTTCGCGCTCACTCCCGAGGTGAACGCGAGCCGGAAATCGGCGCTTCGGAGCCAGCGCGGCAGAAGCCGGAGCTTGAGGAGCGTCTTGCGGAGGCTGGGCGCCGCGAAGCGCTCGCGCCACTGGCGGATCGTCTCGATGTAGTCGAGCCGGCCGCTCACGCTCGATACCAGGCGAAATCGCTGCTCGGCGCTGCGGATCACTTGCTCCTGTCCGAACGGCAGCCACGAGCCGGGAAACTGACGTCCCATGAGGGCCAGGTACCAGCCGTCGGATTCCCGTGGGGCGTCGATGTCGATCTCGTCGATCGGAATCATGTTGCGGCCGAACACCATCGTCTGGAGGTATAGCCGCCCTCCCTCGGGCAGCACGCTCGCGATTCCGGAGAACAGATCGCGATAGATGTCCTCCTGGCGCCCGGCGCGGTAGTCCTCAGGCGAGCAGAAGTGCTCGAAGGCCCCGAGGCTTGCGACGGCGTCGAACCCCCCGAACTCCTCCCGCGTGACTTCCCTGGCGTCACGGAGGTGGACGTCGAGGCCATGCCTGCGGCACGCGGCCGCCTGCGCGGAGGAGAGGGTGACGCCGACGCCCCTCGCGTCACGGCGGCGGATGAAGTCCAGAAGCGGCCCCCAACCGCAGCCCAGGTCGAGAACCCGCCGCCCCTGAGCGATCCCGATCTGCTCGGCCACGTACTCGTGCTTTCGCCGCTGGGCTTCCTCCAGGCTCATCGAGAAGTCGCCGTCGTACTTTGCCCCGCTGAAATCGGCGAGCTCGCCCAGGCTGAGCCTGAAGATGCGGTCGATCAGCGAGTAGGTGAACTCGAGGTCCTG
>Ga0126312_10000116_pt1 | contig 35667 bp, 33 predicted proteins | sample Plot104A_FD_92537 | JGI IMG/M metagenome (GOLD analysis project Ga0126312, IMG submission 92537) | Serpentine soil microbial communities from UC McLaughlin Reserve, CA, USA - Plot104A | ecosystem: Environmental > Terrestrial > Soil > Grasslands | place: USA: UC McLaughlin Reserve, Lake County... | reverse complement strand
TCGCCGTCCAGGGCCGGGGCGGTCGCGGCGCGAGGCCTCTCGTCGTCCTGCCCGTGATCAGCTGGCAGGGCCTCAACCCGGTCGACGACGACCTCGACGGCTTCGCCGACACCCTGCAGGACTCGCGCGCCGTCCCGCTCGCCCGTCCCTTCGCGCGCGGCGCGGCGCCGCGCGCGCTCACGGCGGAGACCGCCCCGCTTCTGCGCTTCCTCGACCGCGCGCACCTGTCGTATGACCTGACCACCGACGTGTCGCTGGGAGCGGCCGGCCTCGGGGACCGATCGGGTGTCGTCTTGGCCGGCAGCGCCCGCTGGCTCACTCCGGGCCTCCAGCGGGAGCTCAGGCGCTATGTCGAGGGAGGCGGCCGGGTCGCCTCGTTCGGGGGCGACGCCCTCCGGCGGTCGGTGCAACTCAGGGCGGGCCGCCTGCGCGATCCCACCGCGGCGGCGCGCGAGAACGCCCTCGGCGAGCGCACCCGCCTGGTCAGGCAGCGGGCGGCTCCGCTCACCGTCCAGGAGGACCGGCTCGGCATCTTCGCCGGCGCGGGACTCGCAGGCGACTTCTCCCTCTTCGACCTCTCGACGGGCGGCCGTCGCCGGCTCAGCGCCGCGGGACCCGAGGGCGACCGCCCCGCGTTCGTCGCCTACCGGCTCGACAAGGGGCTCGTGGTTCGATCCGGCACTCCGCAGTGGGCGGGCGGGCTGTCCGATGCCGGCGTCGCCGCCGCCACGGAGCGGATCTGGTCCCTCCTCCGCCGTCGCTGAGCGCGGAGCCGGCGTGACCCTCTGCCATCCTTCCGCCGCGTGAATCGCCGCCGTCTGCTGGCCGCCGGCGCCCTGCTAGTCGTGGCGCTGGGCGCCAGCGCCGCCATCTACGTCCACAACAAGAACGAGCCGACGCGCAAGCGGGGCTCCGCCACCGAGGAGTTCGTCACCACCGCGGAGCCCAAGCCCAGGCCGAAGCCCAGCGCCCCGGTTCCCTGGCCGATGTTCGCCTTCGATCCCGCCCGTGATCACGTCGCGCCGTACCGCCTGCGGCCGCCCTTCCGCAAGGTCTGGTCGGTCGACGCGCACAACACGCTCGAGTTCCCGCCGTCGGTCGCCTACGGCCACGTCTACCAGGCGCAGCAGAAGGGACTCTTCTTCGCGATCAACGCGAAGAGGGGCGTCGTCAGGTGGCGCAAGGACACAGGCCGCTGCTCGGCGTCGTCCCCCACCATCGCGAAGCACGTCGTCTACCAGGCCTGGATGGACTTCGTGAACTGCCCTCAGGGCCGGGCCGGGGCCAGGGGCTTCGTAATCGCCTGGGACGCCGACACGGGCAAGAAGCTGTGGAAGTTCAACACCGCGCCGGTGGAGTCGTCGCCGCTGCTCGTCAAGAGGACCCTCTACTTCGGGGCCTGGGACCGCAGGGTCTACGCCGTCAACGCCAAGACGGGCAAGAAGCGCTGGAGCTTCGAGGGCGACGACCAGATGAACACCTCGCCGGCATACTGGAAGGGGAGGGTCTACGTAGCCTCTTACGGCGGCACGGTCTACGCCCTCAGCGCGCGCACCGGCAAGATGCTGTGGAGCAGCCAGTCGCACGCCAGCCTGAGCGGCCGGGAGTTCTTCTACGCGAGCCCGGCGGTGGCCTACGGGCGCGTGTACATCGGCAACTCCGACGGCACGTTCTACGTCTACGGCGCCAAGACGGGCAAGCTCCGCTGGGCCCGCCCGCTGGGCACCTACATCTACGGCGGCGCCGCCCTCTACAGGCGCCGCGTCTACGTGGGCACCTACGACGGCAGCTTCTACGCGCTCGACGCGGCCACCGGCGACGTGGTCTGGAAGAAGTCGATGCCGTCGGCGGTGCACTCGTCCCCCACCGTCATGAAAGGGCTCGTCTACATCTCCGTCTGCAGCACCTGCGGCCAGGCGGCGCAGCGGTCGGTCAAGCACGGACCGGACGGGACCTTCGCGCTCGACAGGCGCTCCGGCCACACGGTCTGGCGCAACAACGCCGGGAAGTTCGCGAACCCGATGGTCGCCGACGCCAAGCGAATCTATTTGGTCGGCCGGGCCAACCTGTACGCGCTCGAGCCCCGGAAGAAGTCCAAGCGCAAACGCAGGTAGTGCGCCGACATTGGCCGGCGCGGATCAGCTCGGCGGGCCACGCCACGCGCGTTCGCGAGCGGGCGCCGGCGCGAGCGAGCCCGACGTCTCTCCCGCGGCCATTACCACCGCGATCGCCGCGCCCGTCATCGGCCAAATCAAGTAGTAGTTGTTGAAGGTGCGGCCGATGAACATCAGCACCAGCATCGAGATCGAGAACGCGGCGGCGCCCACCCAGATCTCCGCGGCGCGCCGCTGCGCCATCAACAGCCAGACGGTGAGCGGCAGCCAGAGAACGAGGGCGAACAGCAGGAACGGGTAGGAGCCCTCGCGGTCGGCGACGACGTGCAGCCGGACCAGGATCCCGGACAGGCCGTAGCCGACGATCTTGTACGTGCCCGCGCCGTATTTGACGGTGTCGTCCCAGAAGGCGCCCGGGTCCCAGAGGAAGAAGGGCAGGATCCCGACGGCGAGCACCGTGGCGAAGACGATTCCCGCGCGGCCCAGCTCCGCGCGGTCGACCCCGCGCTTCACGAGCATCAAAGCGATGAACGGGAGCGCCACCAGCGCGAACTGCTTGAGCAGCACCGCGCCGGCCAGGCTGGCGGCCGCCCAGCCGTAGCGCGAGCGGGTGACGAGGGCGAACGACAGTACGAGCAGAAGCAGGCTGGGTGCGTCGTTCTGGCCGAACCAGGCGGAGCGTACGGCGATCGGGTTGCAGGCGAGCAGGGCCCCGATACCGAGCCGCCAGGCAAGCGGCGCCCGGAATGCCATGGCGGCGAAGAAGCTGAGCAGCGTGCATACCAGCACGAACAGCCGGTAGTCGTCGAACGGCTGCGGCAGCGCTCGCCAGACGGCGGCGCTGACGAGCGTTCCGGGGAAATACGCGTAGTGCCGGAGGGCCACCTCCTTGTCGAGCACGCGCTGCGAGACCGTGCCGTCGAACGCGTAGAAGCGCTCGAGCCCGCTGTGGCGGAAGTCGTGGCCGTAGGCGTTGTCGCCGTCCAGCAGCAGCCTGCCGCCCAGCTCGATCTGGTAGGTCGAGTCGTTCGTGAAGAACCACGGCTTCGTCGAGTCCCGCAGCCCGAGCTGCAGGAACGTCGAGGGCACCAGCAGGATCAGCGCCACGACCAGGACCACGCCCGCCGCCGCCCACCTCGGCCAGCTGCGCCGGGCGAAGAGGGTCATCCCCGCGCCGGCGCAGAACAGCGCCGCCACGAAGCAGCCCGTGCGGGCGATCCCGACGTCCCACTCCTCGCCGGCCGCGCGCACCAGCGGAGCGAGCGGACCCTGAGGATCCAGCGCACCTGGCCGGAACGGCCACGGGTTCGATCCCAGCTCGGGCAGCGTGACGGCGACTATCGCCAGCAGCAGCCCGAGCAGGGCCCAGGCGCCGAGCGCGCCGAGGCGCTCATCCCTCACACGCGCACCGTAGTGCGGCTCCAGGACAGCGTTCCGGCGCCCACGCCGAGCACCACCCACGTGATCGGATCCTCGAGGAAGCCGCTGTAGGAGAGCGCGTGCACGAACAGGGCGAGGAAGGAGGCCCCGAGGGCGAGACCCAGCGGCCGATCGAGGCGGGCCACGTCGCCCAGCATGCGCGCCCCCCCGACGAGTAGCCAGACGTAGAGGGCCAGGCCGATGAGACCCAACTCGGCCGCGACGGTGAGCGGCGTAGTGTGCGAGACGAAGTTAGGGGTCGGCCGCTCGCTGTGCGCGAGCGCGCGGCTGGCCCGCGGCTGTCCGCCGATGCCGACGCCGACCACCGGATGGTGCTTCGTGACCCTCGTGGTGGCCTCCACCCGTTGCGTCCGGTCGCTCGTGATCTGGTTCAGCGACTCTCCCGACACGGCCAGGACGGCCGCGTAGCCGAGGGCGGCCGCCACCGCCACGGCCGCCACCGTCATGACGGGACGGCGAACGCGGCGCCCGCCCGTGGCGAGAGCGATCGCCAGCGCCACGACCACGAGCGCCACCATGCTCGACTGCGAGTAGGAGAAGAGCAGGCCGCCCCACATCACCACCAGGAGCGCGATGCCGATGCGAGGCCGGATCTTGCTCGTTGCGAGAAGGACCAGGACCACCCCAATCCCCAGAACGACATGGCGGCCGTACAGGCTGGGATCGCCGAACAGCGAGGTGACCCGGAAGTAGTCGGTGTTGGCATTCGAGACCTCGAGGTTCTCGGCGAAGAAGAAGAGCTTGTGGGTGGCCGCCTGCCAGAGGCCGACCAGGGCGAACAGCAGGCCGAGGCCGATCGCCACGCCCGCGAGGGCCCGCGGCACCCAGCTCGGATAGGCCGCTCGCGCCACGACCGCGAGCAATGCCGCGAACGGGAGCGTGAAGAAGGCGATCAGGTTGGCCCCCGCCTCGAGGTCGTCGGCCCACAGGACCGAGGCGAGGGCGAAGGCGAAGAAAGCCGCGGCCGGGAGCGCGACCACACGAGGTAGGGGCCTTGGGGTCTCGCCCCGCAGCAGTTTCCACGCCAGCGCCGCGACGGCTGCCAGCAGCACGAAGTAGAGCGGGAGGAGCCGCCCGAGCGCGCCGTTGGTGGCGACCGCGACGAGCAGCGGGCTGTCCGGGTCGTACTCGATCGGCGGCCGCAGCGGCGCCGCGGCGAGAACCACCACCGGCACGAGACCGGGACGCCTGACAAGCACGGCCGCGGCTGCGGCGAGAACAGCCAGCCCGAAGACCGCCGCGACCAGGCCCGTCGCCGATCCGAGCTTGTCGGCGGGGCCGCCGCCGAGCGCGAACGTCAGGCCCACCTCCGCGAGCAGAAGGAGCGCGAGCCCGGCCACCAGGGCAAGCCGCCCCCGCGCCAAGAGCGCCAGGACCGAGCCGAGCGCGCCCCCAAGCGCGGCCACCTGAGCGAGGTCGGGGTGCTCCACGTCGGCGCGGACCCTAGTGGGAGCGGGCGGCGGCTTCGAGCACGCCGAGGGCCCGTTCGGCCAGCATGTCGCGGCTGAACTGCGTCTCTGCGAGCCTGCGGGCGTTGCGGCCGTACTGGGCGACCAGGTCGGGGTGGTCGCGGAGGTGTCCCACCTGCCGGGCGAGGTCCTCGGCGTCGGCCGGCCGGACGGAGACCCCGGCCTCGCCCTCCTCGACCAGCTCGGTCAACCAGCCCGGTGTGTTCACGATCGCGGTCCGCCCCGCCGCGAACGTGTCGAACAGCTTGTTCGGCGAACAGGTGTAGAGGACGGGCACGTCCTTGTAGATCGTCATGCAGGCATCGGAGGCGGCCGCCAGCCGCGCCACCGACTCCTTGTCCGGCATCGGATCGGAGAACACCACGTTCCGCAGCCCGAGCTGCCGGACCAGCTCCTCGAGCGCCTCGCGCCGCTTGCCGTCGCCGTGGAGCACGAAGCGAACGGCGTCGTCCATCAGGGCCGCCGCCTCGATCACCTGGGTCAGGTCATTGGCCTCGCCCATCGTGCCGAAGTAGCTGCAGACGAAGCGGTCGCCGAGATTCAGCCGCGCCCGGACATCGCCGCCGTCCCGGTCCGGCGAGAACAGCTCGAGGTCGGACGCGTTGGGGACGAGCGTCACCTTTTCCGCGGGCGTCCCGCCCGCGATCACGCCCCGGCGCATTCCCGGGGACAGGGCGATGACGTGAGTGGCGCGGCGATAGACGTAGCGCTCGAGCCGGCGGGCCAGGCGCTGGAGGAGCGGGTTGGTCAGCGCACCCATCTGGATGGGGGCCTCAGGCCAGAGGTCGCGGACCTCGAACACGAGCGGGACGCGGTGCCGCTTCGCGGCCGCGAGCGCCGGCAAGGCCATCGTCAGCGGCGGGGAAGTGGCGTAGACCACATCCGGGCGCGGAAGACGCAGCACGGTCAGGGTCGCCGCGGCGGCGAAGCGGGCAAACTCGAGGGCGCGGCGCGGATAGGAGAGCTTCGTCCCGCGGACGTAGTCACCGAAGCCGGCCCGCACACCGACCACCTCGATCCCGTCCACGGCGCGCCGGCTGTCCTCGCCGGCGGCCGCCGCGGTTACCATGCTCACCTCGTGCCCACGCGCCGCGAAGCGCCGCGCGAACTCATACGAGCGCGTGCCCCCGATTCCGGCCCGGGTCATGAAGTACTGATGCAGGTACAGGATGCGCATCCGACCCGGCGCAACGTTAGTCCGATGGGCCGGGCGCTGGACCTCGTGCTCGCGGGCGTGGGCCTCGCGATCAGCTCACCCCTGCTCGCCGCCGCCGCACTCGCGATCCGGCTCGAGAGCCGCGGACCGGCGTTCTACCGCCAGCGGCGCGTCGGCAAGGACGGCGTCCCCTTCGACCTGTGGAAGCTCCGCACGATGGTGCCCGGGGCGGAGGCCATGGGGGCCGGGATCTACGTGCTCGAGGGCGACCCGCGCATCACCCGCGTCGGCCGGCTCCTGCGGCGGCTCTCCCTCGACGAGCTCCCGAACCTGATCAACGTCGTCACGGGCGACATGTCGATCGTCGGCCCGCGGCCGACGATCCAGGAGCAGGTCGACCGTTATACCGATCGCCAGCGCCGCAGGCTGGAGGTGAAACCCGGTATCACGGGCTGGGCTCAGGTCAACGGGCGCACGTCGCTGCCCTGGCCCGAGCGGATCGAGCTTGACATCTGGTACGTGGACCACCGCTCGCTCCGGCTCGACCTGCGCATTCTCGCCCGCACGTTCAGGCTGCTCGTGACCGGGCACGGCCTCTACAGCGAGGACCGCTTCCAGGGCTGGGACTAGCCCAGCCAACGGCGGCTGGGTAGGGAGACCGCCTCGCCTGATTCTGCCCCTGGGCCCTTTCATGCACGTATATCGAGCACGAAAGGGCCCAGGTCATTTGAGGGCCCGCACGGGCAGCTCCAGCCTCACGAGACCGTAATGAACGTCACGTGGAGCGCGCGCGGCTAGCGGATCGCGATCACGACCTTGGCGGAACGCCCGCGGGCGTTCGACCTGTCCGGTCGCGTGGTCACGTACAGGCGGAAGCTGCCCACGGACTCCGATAGGAACGAGCCGCGGAAGCGGCCCCGCCTGGCCTTGAGGCGCCGGACGCCGACCCGCTTCCAGTGGCCCTTCCGGCGCTGCGCGAGCACCTGCCAGACGGTCCGCTTGCGCGGGGCGACCGTGCCGCGGAACCGCAGCCGCTTGTCCACGGACCCGCGCCCCGGCAGCTTGCTCAGCTTCAGGCTGGGGCGGACCAGAAGCCGGAGGGTGCGGGAGCTGGCGGGAAGGAAGTCGCCGCGGCCGCCATAGCGGACCCTCATCATCCGGTTGACCCGAGGACGCATGACGAGCGCGAAGGAGCCGTCCGCGGCGGTCGTCAGCGCCTTGAGGGTCTTCCAGCGGCGACCGCGCCTGACCTGCGCGCGCACCGTCTGCCCCGCGAGCGGGCCGCCGCTCGACGAGCTCAGCCGCCCGCTCAGCCGCACGCGCCGCTTGTATCCCACGGTCTTCCGCGACAGCGAGGCCTCCAGTCCCGTTCCCGAGCCGGCGGGCGGAAGGCTCCCCACCAGGCCACGCAGGGCCGGCAGCTGGCCGTAGAGGCCGTTGCCGGGACAGCTCGTGGCATCGACGTCACGGTGCCCCGCGATCCGGCTGACGCGCACCTGCGTCCCGGCGGGGTACTTGTTGGAGGCGCCGCCGGCGCTCACGAGCGTCGTCGAGCCGGAGGTCGGCACGCCGTGGATCGGCAGCTTCCAGCGAATCAGGCGGGCCATGGCGTTCAGGGCAGCCGGCGTCTGCTGCGTGCTCGAGAAGTCGCCGATGTTGGCGATGCCGGTGCTCTGGGCGTTGTAGCCCTGCGCCTGGGCGCCCACGACTGCCTGGCCGACCCCGCCCGCGCGACCCTCGTAGATCGTGCCGAAGCGGTCGACGAGGAAGTTGTAGCCGATGTCGTTCCAGCCATTGGAGTTGCGGTGGTAGCGGCAGATCGCGAGGACGATCGAGGGCGCCTCCTCGCGGGTGTAGTCGTTCGCATTGACGGTGTGGTGGATGAAGGCGGCCTTGACCGTGCCGTAATCGGGCGCGGCCCGGGGCGGGCAGTTCTCGGCTCCCCAACCGCTGCGTGGCACGATCGCCGGCCGGGGCTCCGCCGCGCGCGCCGAGCCGCCGCGGAAGATCCCGGCGACCGTGCCGGCGGCGCGCCTGACGGCGGTCCGGACCCGGTCGGCGGGGGTAGCGCTCCCGCGCACGTTGACGAAATGCAGGCGCAGCCCGGGCACCCGGCGGCTGAGCCGATATTGCACCTGGTCGGCCTCGCCCACCCAAACCGGCATCGAGAGCCCGTGCACGTCGGGCTCGCCGCGGCCGGGATCGGGGCCGTCCTCCGTGTACGAGCTGACCTTGACCCAGCGCGTCCAGCGGCCCTCGCCCAGCCGGCTGCGCATGGTCACCGCCGGGCGCGAGGCGCCGCGCCAGCGCAGGCCGACGAGATTGAAGCGCTCACCCGGCTCGAGCGCGGTCCTCGCGCCCGGGGCGACCTCGAAGTCCACCGGCCGCGGACGCCAATGTGAGGACGACAGGGCGGGGCCGGCGATCGCCGCGAGAACCGCCAGGCAGGCCCCCGCCGCTGCTGAGGCGAGCAGCTTCACGGTTGCCTGAACACGCGCCGGGGGCTAAGGGATCGCTTCGGGGCCGTTGCCCCGATTGTCCTCGATGAAGTCCTGCAGGGCGTCCCAGGTGTTGTCGTCGACCGTCGGGCAGCCGAGCAGCTTGCCCGTTCCGAGCGGCTCGGGGGCGGCGTTCCAGGCGGTCTCCGCGACCTGATAGGGCATGTTGGCCCGGGGCACCATCAGTAGCTGGTAGCCCTTCTGCTTGTCGTATAGCGCCTTGAGATCGGCGCGGATGCTCTTCGGCAGCGACGGCTTGAACCAGATCACGACGCGACCGTGCTCCTGGGCGTGGACGACCTCCACATCCTGCGGTGTGTCGTTCAGCCCGTAGGCCTTGTCGTCGGCCGGGAACTGGTAGTGCTTGCCGGCCGCGGGCGGGTTGGTCGGGTACTTGACCTTCTGTTTGACGTCGTTCGTGTGATCCCTGCTCGTGGCGCGGTAGCTCTTGGTCTGGCAATCCGCCGCCTTGGCCGCCGCGGCGAGGTTCGTGTTCTTCGCGTCGGGCACGCTGCCGCCGTCGGGATAGAGCGAGCTCGTGCTGCTGTCGCTGCTGTCCCCGCCGCCTGCCACGAAAAGCACGACGAGGACGATCAGGGCCACCGCCACGAGCCCCCCGGCCGCTCCGTAGCCGATCAGCCGCCGCCGCCGCGCGGCGGACTTGGCCGCCTGCTCGCGCTCCTGGCGCTCGCGCCGCAGCGCCTCCTTCTGCTCCTTGCGACTAGCCACGCCGGAGAAGCGTAGAGATCAGGCGGACCGGCGCAGCGGGGTCACGGGCTCGAAGCACTCCTCCACGAAAGCCACGATCTCGCCCGTGAGCCGCTCGGGCTGGAGCCGCAGCTCCAGGATCGATCCGGCCTCGACGAGGCGGGCGTTGGGGAGCTCGCGGACCAGCATGTCCGAGTCCGAGAATGGGTGGACAGGGTCGCGGGGATGGCCGATGACGAGCGCCTTGTGACGCATCTTGCGCCGCTCGGCGGTGGGCGGCGCCGCGCGGCCGAAGAAGAGGCCCTGGAGGACGGAGGCGGACGGCTTGGGGTCCTGGCTCGCCCAGTCGAGCACCATGTCGCCCAGGTGGGTGGTGCCGCGCGGTACCCGCTTCGCCACCTGCGCGCCGAGCCGGACCAGCGGCGCGCCGAAGGTGAGCGCCACCATCAGTGGCGTGAAGGCGATCGCACAGCCGAGCAGGGCGTTGTCCAAGACCGGCATCTCGATCAGGAGGCCCTTCACCCGCTCAGGTGACCCGGCGGCGGCCTCGAGCGTCGTATTCGCGCCCAGCGACGTGCCGCCGATCACCGCCTGCTCGATCTGCAGGTGGTCGAGCAGGCCGATCGCCTGCTCGCCGAAGATCGTCATCGAGTACTCGAACATCTCGGGCGGCCGGTCGGAGTCGCCGTGACCGAGCAGGTCGAGGCAGAGCACGCGATGGCCGCGGCCGGCCAGCTGTTCGGCCAGGGGCCGGTGCATCTTCCGCGAGAAGAGGAGGCCGGGAAGCAGCAGCACGGGGCGATCGCCGGCTCCGTACTCGTCGAAGACCAGGCGGTGTCCCTGGAAGGTGAACTCGCGGGTGACCGGCTGCATGAGGCTGGCCAGGATATCGGGCCTGTTTGCCCAGCCGCTGAGGTGGGGATGAGACTCGCGTGGTAGCTGGGATCGTGCTTGCTGCCGGAGCCGGGACGCGCTTCGGCGGTGGTAAGCAGCTGGCCGAGCTCGACGGCCGGCCACTGCTCGAATACGTCCTGCGCAGCGCCGCCGACGCACGCCTGGACCGGGTGATCGTGGTCCTCGGCTTCGGTGCGGAGGAGGTCCGGACGGGAGTGAATCTCCACGGCGCGGAGCCCGTGGTGTGCGAGCGCTGGGACGAGGGCCAGTCCGCCTCGCTCGCTTGCGGCCTGGCGCTGGCCGAGGACGCGGATGCCGTGGTCGTGCTGCTCGGCGACCTGCCGCGCCTTCCGCCGGAGGCGATCAGGCGCCTGCTGGACGCCCGCGGCGGGGGAGCATCGGTGGTGCGTGCAACCTATGGCGGGGAGCCGGGCCACCCGCTGCTGCTCGAGCACGACCTCCTCGGGCGAATGCGTGACGTAACCGGCGACCGGGGGGCTCGCAACCTCCTGATGAGCGCGGTCACCCGGGAGGTGCCCTGCGACGATCTCGGCGGCGGCGAGGACGTGGACACCCCCGCCGAGCTCGAGCGGCTGCGCGCGGAGCTCCGGTCCTAGACGGCCGCCTCGCGCAGGCCGATCCGCGCGTGCAGGCGGCGGAGAGGGCGCGGCGCCCACCAGTTCCAGCGGCCGAGCAGCTCCATCAGCGACGGCACCAGCAACGCTCGGATTATCGAGGCGTCGATCAGCACCGCCAGCGCGGTGCCGATGCCGTTCTCCTTGATGAAGACGATCTGCGAGGTGGCGAAGGCCCCGATCGCCACGCTGAACAGGAGCGCCGCGGAGGTGACAATCCGGCCTGTGCGCTCGAGCCCCATCGCCACCGCCTCGCTGTCGGAGGCGCCGTGGTCGCGGGCCTCCTTGATCCTCGAGAGCAGGAACACGCCGTAGTCGGTCGAGAGGCCGAAGGCGAGCGCGAATAGCAGCACGGGCATGGTGGTCTCGAGCGCTCCTTGGCCGACATAGTCGAGGAGGCCCTCCAGCCGACCGTCCTGGAACACCAGCACCAGGATGCCGAAGGTCGCGCTGAGCGTGAGCACGTTCATCACGAGCGCCTTGACCGGCAGGATGACGGAGCCGGTCATGAGGAACAGGATCACGAAGGTCGCCAAGGCCACGATCCCCAGCGCGAGCGGAAGGTGCCGTACGAGGCTCGCCTTGAAGTCCACGAAGTCGGCCGAGCGCCCGCCCGCCAGCACCTCGAAGGACGGGCTCTCGTCACGGATGTCGCGCACGAGCCGCTGGCTGCCATCGGCGCTCTCGCCATAGCGTGACGTCACGAGCACGACCGACTGACCGGGGCCGGCGGGCCTTGGCCCCGTCACCGTCTTTGCGCCGGGGAGCCCGCGCAGGCCGGCGGCGAACGTCCGGGCGTCGCCGTTTGGCGGCGTCGCCATGGCCAGGAAGGTGGCGGACGTCTGGTTCGCGGGAAAGTCGCGGTCGAGCGTGTCGCTCACCTGACGCGGCTCCGAGCCGGGCGGCAGCACGCGCGCGTCGATCTGCGTGAACTGGATGCGCAGGAAGGGCAGGCCCAGGATCACGAGCACGATCGCGCAGACGGCGGCGATCGGCCCCGGCCGCCTCATCACGAAGCGCGACAGCCGGTACCAGCCGCCGGCCTGGGCGGGGCGGGCGTCGCGCTGCGCCGCCCGCCGGAGCCAGCGGGGTGAGAGAGCGTTCACCCTCGAACCGAGCACCGCAAGCACGGCCGGCAAGACGACCAGCGCCACGACCGCGGCCAGCAGCGCGACGGAGGCGCCCCCGACGCCCATGGAGTAGAGGAAGCGCTGAGGGAACACGATCAGGGACGCGAGCGCGGCAGCGACGGTGAGGGAGCTGAACATCACCGTGCGCCCCGCCGTGGCGAGCGTCCGCCTCAGTGCCTCGGGGCCGGGACCGAGCTTCGCGATCTCCTCGCGGTAGCGCGCGACCACGAACAGCGAGTAGTCGATCGCCAGCCCGAGGCCGAGGCCGGTGGTGAGGTTGAGCGCGAACACCGAGATGTCGGTGACCTCGTTGGCGAGGCGCAGGATGGCGAGCGTCCCGACGATCGCGAGGCCGCCCACGAACAGAGGCAGGGCCGCCGCCACGGCGCTGCGGAAGAAGACCAGCGAGAGCAGGAACAGGAGCGGGAAGGCGAGGAGCTCCGCCCGCCGGAGGTCGTGCTCGACGATGTGGTTGACCGCCTCGGCCGCCGCCGCGGTTCCCCCGAGCTTGACCCCCGGCATGCCCTCCAGCCGGTCGGAGATCCGGTCAGCCGCGTCCTGCTGCTCCTTGTCGGAGGACGGCTTGAAGCTGACCGCCGCGTACTGCGCCTCCCCGTCGCGCGAGACGAGCGTGCGGTCGTGCGACCTGTAGAAGGTCTCGACCCGGCCGACCTCGGGCTCGCGGGCGATCACGCGCGCCACGCGCTGCACGTCGGCGCGGGAGCTCGCGGCGTCGGGGCCGGCCGGGGTGTCGACCAGGGCGACCAGCTGCACCCCGGGCTCGAGCCCGGTGGCGTCGGCGAGCCCCTTCTCCGCCTTGACGCTGTCCGTCGACGGGTCGTCGGCTCCGTAGGGGTGGAGATGCCCCGCGACGCCGCCGCCATAGGCCGCGGCCAGCGCGGCCACGACCAGGGCGAGCGCGATTACCCGCCGTGGGTGCGAAGAGGCGAGCCGGGCAAGGGCGGCGAGCACGTTAGACCTCCGCCGCCGCGAGCTCGCGCTCGGCGCGCTTGCACCAGTCGATCATCGCGTCCTGGTAGGCGATGCCCCAGTCGAGGGTCAAGAGCGTGAAACGCAGGCCCTTGGCCTCGTCGGCCTCGCGGGCGCCCGGCTCGACCGCCTTCAGCCGCTCGCGCATCTCCTCGTGCTCGGCCCGGATCCGGCGGAGCTGGGCGAGCTGCTCGTCCGGGTCGAGCACGTCGGAGAAGAAGAGCTTGAGCACACCCTCGTGTCGGAGCTCGCGTACGAGCGGCTGCTCGGACGTGAGCCAGTCGTGCAGCGCCGTCCGGCCCTCCGCCGTCAACTCGTAGGCGCGCCTCCTGCGACCGTCCCCGGCGTCGTCCTCGCCGCGGACCAGCCCGGCCTCCTCTAGGCGCCTCAGCTCGGGGTAGATCTGACCGTAGCTGGCCGCCCAGAAGAAGCGGGTCGAGACGTCGACGAGCGACTTGATCTCGTAGCCCGTCCTCTTGCCGAGGGCGAGCATCCCGAGGATGACGTAGGCGGTCTTCGAGTGGTCCTGCGCTGCCATATATCACATAGATATATCACATCGATATATTCCGCAGCCACGAGGTCCGAAGCTCCTCGAGATAGCCGGGATCGATCGAGTGCGACATCGGGCTCTCACGATAGGTGACCTGCGCTCCGGCCGCTTCGAGCCGCTCGCGCGCGTCGCGGCCCCAGTCGACGCCGATGACCGGGTCGTACTCCCCATGGCCGATCGCCACGGGCAGTCCCTCGGCGCCGCCCAGGTCGAGCTCGAAGCTCTCGACGGTCGGGATGAAGCCGCTGAAGGCGAGGATGCCGGCCGGCCGCGGCCGGCCGGACCCGAGAGCGAGCGCGTACGACATCACCGCGCCCTGCGAGAAGCCGCCCAGGACGAGTCGGTCGTGGCCGAGGCCGTTCTCGTCGAGGAACGCATCGAGCCAGCCGGCGGCGACCGGGAAGGTCGAATGGAAGGTGGGCGGATCGGGGAAGCCGATCCGGCGCACCGCGTACCAGTGGTTGCCGCCCGGCGGCAGCCTCAGCGGTGCCCGCGGGCTGGCGCCCACGAGCCTGCGCTCGGGGTCGAGCGCGTCGAGCAGCGGGAACAGGTCGTTCTCGTCGACGCCGCGCCCGTGAAGCAGCACGAGGGCGCCGGACGCCTCTGCCGCAGGCGCCCTGACCCGATGGACCAGCCCGTTGCCGCCGCGAGGCTCGATGGGTGGGCAACGATACTGCGCTCGTCCCGGCCGGTCCGTTCGCCCGGGCCGGGTTTCCTGCGCGCGGAGAGCGGAGAGCGTCGGCTAATTCATCACCCAACGGCCCGCAGGGGGCTATAGGCCGCAGTCCGGGACGTTCGGCGCGGCTAGCTCGCCGGCACCGCGCGCGAGTGGCGCGTGCGGCGACGGACCTCCCGCATCGCCCGCGCCAGTCGGCGGACGCCCTCGTCGAGCTGCTCCGGCTCGAGCATCGAGAACGACAGCCGGAAGGCGGTCTGCGAGCGGCGCTCGGGGGTGACCGCGCCGCCGGGCGTGAACGTCACGCCGTGGCGGATGGCCTCGGAGTAGAGCGCGCGTTCGTCGATCGGCCGTGCGAGCGTGACCCAGAGGTGATGGCCGCCTCGCGGCGGCTGGACCCGGTACTCACCGGCCAGACGGCGCTCGAGGGCCGCGATCAGCGCGTCTCGGCGCTCGCGGTACACGGGCAGCGTCGTCTCGACGTGGCGGTCGTAGGCGCCCGAGGCCAGGTAGCGGGAGGCGATGTGCTGCACCAGGGTCGGGGTGTGGAAGTCGTCCTCGAGCTTGAGCATGGCGATGCGCTCGAGCACCGGCCCGCGCGCCGCGACCCAGCCCACCCTCAGCCCACCGCCTACCGACTTCGACAGTGAGTTCACGTAGACCACATGCCCCGGGGCCAGCCCCCGCAGCGCCCGCGGCCGCTCGCGGTCGAACCGCAGGTCCGCATAGACCCGGTCCTCGAGGATGAAGAAGGAGCGCTCGCGGGCGAGCACGGCGAGCCGCTGGCGCCGCTCGTCGCTCGTGTCGCGGCCGGTGGGGTTCTGGCAGGCGGTTTGAAGGGCCACGAGCTTGACCTCGTGGCGGGTGAGGAGACGCTCGAGGGCATCGACGTCGAACCCATCGTCGTCCACCGGCACGCCAAGCACCCGGGCCCCGGCGGAGCGCAGCGACTCGAGCATGCCGGTGAACGTGGGCGACTCGATCACGACCACGTCGCCGGGCTCGACGATGGCCTGGACCGTGAGGTTGATCGCCTGCTTCGCGCCCGAGGTCACGACGATCTCCTCGGGGTCGTGGGCGAAGCCATGCTGCTGACCGCGCAGCGTCAGCTGCTCGCGCAGCGAGAACAGGCCCTCGGCGGGGAGATAGGAGAGGGCGCCGCCGCCCTCCTCCTCGAAGACCTCCGCCGCGATCCGCGCCAGATCGGCGACCGGGTAGTGGTCCGGCGAGGGGAAGCCGGTGGACAACGAGATCATTCCCTCCTCGAGGGGGAGGTTGAAGGCGTCGGCCATCACCTGTTCCGAGTAGCTGGCCTCCCACTCGGGAAGGGCGTAGAGCTGCCAGTCGTCGCCCTCGTCCGTCGTGGCGACGGCCGGGCTGAGCGTCCGTACGAACGTCCCGCGGCCGACCGAGGCGGTGACGTAGCCGAGCTCCGCGAGTCGGCGGTAGACGCGTGCCGCGGTGAGGTGGTTGATGCCGACGTCCTCCGCCAGCTGGCGCGTGGGCGGCAGCTTCTCGCCTGGCTCCAGCACGCCGCGCTCCACGGCCTCGGCGAAGCGGTCGACCAGCTGTTGCGTGAGCGAGGTCTCGCCGTCGCGTTCTATGTCTGACAAATTGACCTTGTACGACATTGCAGTAGGCCTATCTCGCTCTAGAGTAGCACTCATCGGCTCGAATCGCCAAAACCGTGTAGTACAGGGGGACCCCTAATGTCACACAGCAAGGAGATCATCGTTCGAAGCGCAACGAGGGCGGACGAGCAGGCTCTCTCTCGGCTGGCCGCCCTCGACAGCGCGGGGCCGCTCACAGGCTCCGCTCTCGTAGCCGAGGCCGACGCACGCATCGTGGCGGCTCTGCCGCTGGGCGCCGGCCGGCCGATCGCCGACCCGTTCGAGCGCAGCGCCGAGGCCGTGGCCCTCCTCCGGCTCCGGGCCGAGCAGGTGAGCCGCCGGCGGGTCGCGCGGCCGCGCCTGCGCGACCGGGTGCTCGGCGTGCTTCGCGCTCCGCTCCCCGGCTAGAAGGAGGAGCGGAGCGCGATCGCTGATCGCGCGAGCACCGCACTACGGCATAGAGCGGAGCGCGATCGCTGATCGCGCGAGCACCGCACTACGGCATAGAGCGCAGCGCGATCGCTGATCGCGCGAGCACCCACGAAGGCTGCGTCCGGCGCGTCGCCGCCTCCCGCTCGCTAGGGTCGGCTCTGAGCCGGGAGGAGCGCGGAGCGGGTCAGGATGATCAAGAACGAGACGATCAGCCTGATAAGCGTGCCCCTCTTCTCGGGGGCGATCGGCTACCTCACCAACTGGACCGGGGTGTGGATGCTGTTCAACCCCGTCCGCTTCGCCGGCTTCAGGCTGCCGGGACTCGAAACTCTCGCCGGACTGCTCCCTCGGCGGATCCAGCAGATCCCCGGGGTGATGCACGGCGGCGTCGGCTGGCAGGGGATCATCCCGTCGCGCGCGGCGAAGATGGGAAGCATCGCCGTGGACAAGGGCCTGGCCAAGCTCGGCACCCCCGGCGACTTCTACGAGCAGCTCGAGCCGGAGAAGATCGCGGAGCACGTCCTCGACTCCGCCCGCGGCGACGTCCGGGACGTGGTCGAGCGAACCATGAAGCGGGAGCACCCGAATCTCTGGCGCGACCTGCCGCCGCGCCTACGCGAGCGCGTGCACGAGCGCGTGCAGGAGCAGCTCCCGGACATCATCCGCGACGTCACCGACGAGATCGGCACGAACATCGACCAGCTCCTCGACGTGAAGCTCATGGTCATTCGCCGCTTCGAGGAGGACCCCGCGGTGGCGAACCGGATCTTCATCGAGATGGGGCGCAAGGAGCTCCGCTTCATCATCAACTTCGGCTTCTGGTTCGGCTTCATCCTGGGTATCCCCACGGCGGCGCTCACGGAGCTCCTCTTCCCCAACGCGTGGTGGCTGCTCCCCGTCTGCGGTGTGCTAATCGGTTACACGACCAATCTCCTGGGAATCTGGATGATCTTCGAGCCCGTCGAGCCACGCCGGTTTCTCGGCCGGTCCTTTCAGGGGTTGTTCCTCAAGCGCCAGCGCGAGGTGTCGGACATCTACTCACGGATCATCGCCGACGACATCGTCACCCTCACCAACATCGGCGACGAGCTGCTGGACGGCCCGCGCTCGGACCGGACCAGGCAGATGATCGAACAGGCGATCCAGCCGGCGGTGGATCGCGCCGCCGGCCGGGCCCGCGGCGTTGTACGCGTTGCCGTGGGGGCGGGCGAGTACGACTCGATCCGGACGTCCGTCGCGACGGAGACGGTCGACTACGCCGTCAAGCCGTTCCAGGACGAGGAGTTCAGCGGACAGCAGAGCAGCCGCGTGCGCGAGCTCCTCGGCGAGCGGATGCGCGAGATGTCGCCTCGCGACTTCTCGGAGATGCTCCGAACGGCGATGCGCGAGGACGAGTGGCTGCTCTATCTGCACGGCGCCGTCCTCGGCCTCGGGGCGGGCCTGATCCACCTGGGCCTGTTCGGATGAGCGAGCTCGACGGCAACGGCAGCCAACTCGCCGCCATCCCCGGCATGGCGCGCATCGCCTTGAGCGCCTGGCTGCGGACAGCGGAGTGGACGCTGGGGACGTCGGTGCGGGTGAGCGCCCGCATCGTCGCCGCGGCCCGCTCGGGCGAGGCGCCGACGGAGCTGTTCCAGGAATCGGCCGACGACCTGCGCAGGTATGCGCGCGGAGTGCTGGGCATCGCCGAGCGCGAGGCCCCCCCGGAGGAGGAGGTGGCCGAGGAGGACCCCGAGCTGCCCCTGCGCGCGCGCGGCGCCGAGCTGCTGCGCAGGTCCGCGGAGGTACGCGAGGACGAGGACGCTCACCCCGCCTACGAGCGGATCCTCGAGGAGCTGGCCCCGGACGAGGGCAGGATCCTGCGCCTCCTGGCGCTGAAGGGGCCCCAGCCGTCGGTGGACGTCCGCACGGGCTGGCTACCAGTTGAGACGGCCTCCGAGCTGGTCGCGGCGGGTCTCACCATGATCGGCGCCGAGGCGGGGTGCCGCCTTCCCGACCGAGTGCACGCCTACCTCAACAACCTGGAGCGCCTGGGCCTGGTCTGGTTCTCGCGCGAGCCGATCCGCGACCAGTCGCGCTACCAGGTGCTGGAGGCGCAGCCGGACGTCTCCGGGGCGCGGGACCGGGAGAGCCGCACGCGCACGATCCGCCGCAGCATCCAGCTCACGGCGTTCGGCGAGGACTTCTGCGAGATCTGCCTGCCGGTGAACACCGAGGAGCTCGAGGCGCTCCCCGGCCCGGAGGAGCCTCCTGCCGAGTAGGGCTGCGCCGGGCCGGGCTCCTCCTACTCGGCGCTCCTTCTCCGCGGCCAGCGGTCAGCCATGCGGCCGAGGCGCTCCGCGGCCCCCTGGAGCGGCTCCGTCACGTCGGCCAGCGTTCCGGCGCTCTTCTGGAGCTCGACCACGGAGGCGTGAAGTGGCTCGATCAAGTCGGTCAGCCGTGCGAGCACCGGGACAATCGTCGGGATCGACTCCTGCAGCTCGACGAGGACCGGCATGGTCTCCGCGATCTGCCGGGTGTGCTCCACCATGTCCGGCAGCACGGCGGTCCCAAGGGCCACCTCCTCGATCCGGGCCTCGATCTCGGGCAGGCGCCGGGTGTTCTCCTCGATCGCCGCGAGGCGGTCGCTCAGCTGCGGCAGCACGCGCAGCGCCTCGACGATCTCGCCCAGGCCGCGTACTCCCGGGATGGCCGTGGGAAGGGCGGCGAGCGCTCCCAGGCCCAGCCTCATCGCGAAGACCCCCTCCGCTGGCCCCGCCGGCGGCTCGCCGAGCGGCGCTCACGCCGGCGCGAGCCGGACCGTTCCTCGGACGCACCCATCCGGCTCACCTCGCGCTCGATGGCGGCCTCGACCGCGTCGGTCATGACCATCTGGAACACGGCCAGCAACGACTCTCCCGCCAACGGTCGCAGCCGTTCGAGCGCCTCCTGCACGCGCGGGAAGTCCTCGGGCGGCTCGCCGGCCTCCTCTAAGGGCCGCCAGATGTGCTCGAGGAAGAGCTGAACGTACTTCTGGGCCACGGCCTCGGAGTGGCGGCGCAGCGTGGCCATCACGTCCACCGCGGCGGCGAAGGGCACGCCGAACTCTGACAGCTCCTGCGCCGCCTGATTCAGGCGCGGGCTGCGCAGCTCCCAGAGGTTGTCGCCGAGCGGCCGGACGAACCCGTGGCGCTCGATCCGGCGAATGACGTCGGGCGTCAGCTCGTCGCCCCACTGCTCCGCGAGGATGTCGCCGCTTACGACCTCCGTGTGCTCGTCGCTGAACGGGGCGGAGGCGGCGCGGGTGAAGTCGAGCACCGAACCTACCGAGCCGCCGGGTGCGCGCTCGAGGATCCGCCTGATCGACTCCAGGTTGAAGCCCTCGGCCTGGAGGTCGCGGATCAGCTCGAGCCGTGCCACGTGCTCGCCGTCGTAGTAGCCGGTTCGGCCCTTCAGCTCTGGCGGCGGGATCAACCCGCGCGACTGGTAGGCGCGGACGTTGCGCGCCGTCATGCCGACGCGCTGCGCGAGCTCGTCGATGGTCAGACCGTCCGCCTCGTCGGCCACGGGCTGATGATACGAGGTTTCGTGTGCCACGAAACTGTGTAACATAGAGTCATGGCGGGAGATCTACTGTTAGCGGCTACCGCCGCGGCGAAGCCCGCGGGCGGGGCGGCCACGAAGGAAGTCGTGGGCGCGACTGCGGGAGCGGTCGTGGCAACCACGATCCTCTTCGCCCTCGCGATCGGGCACCGCGGCGGGCGCATCCAGGTCCTCCGCCGCGCGGCCGACCGCTCAGCACGGATGACCGGGCTGCCGCCCTGGGCGGCGCTGCCGTCCGAGCTGCTGGCGGTCGCACTCATCACAGCCGTGTTCGGGATGTACTGGGACATCTCGCTGCACATCGACAACGGCCGCGATTCCGGCCCGCTGGCCAACCCGGCCCACTACTTCATTCTCGTCGGCCTCTTCCTCGCGTTCTCGGCCGGCGTCCTCGCCGTCGCGCTGCCCGAGGGCAAGCCAAGCCGCGCCTCGATCAAGCTTGGCCGGGACTGGTACGCCCCCGTCGGCGGGCTGATGCTGCTCGCCTGCAGCTCCTTCTCGCTCGCCGGGTTCCCGCTCGACGACTTCTGGCACCGGATCTTCGGCCAGGACGTGACCCTGTGGGGGCCGACCCACCTGATGCTGATCGGCGGCGCCGGCCTGTCGCTGATCGCGCACGCCACGCTGTTCGTGGAGGGCGGTTCCACCAAGGTCAGGGCCGGTCGCGTCCAGAAGTCGCTTCTCGAGCACGTGGCCCGGTTGCGCTATGCCGGCGTCTGCGGCGGCCTCCTGATCGGCCTCTCGACCTTCCAGGCGGAGTTCGACTTCGGCGTCCCGCAGTTCCGCCTCGTCTTCCAGCCGGTCCTCATCGCCGTGGCGGCGGGCATCGCGCTCGTCACCGCGCGCATCTATGCCGGCAGGGGAGCGGCTCTGATCTCGGTCGCCTTCTTCGTCGTAATCCGTGGCGCGCTGGCTCTGGTCATCGGCGCGGGCCTGGGCGAGGTCACTCCTCACCTGCCCCTGTACCTCGCCGAGGCCCTCCTCGTCGAGGCCACGGCCCTGGCCATCGCCCCTCGCTCGCGGCCCTACGCCTTCGGCGCCGTCTCCGGCGCCCTCATCGGAACGGTCGGATTCGCGGCGGAGTACGCCTGGTCCCACGTCTGGATGCCCAATCCGTGGCCCAGCGCCCTCATCGGCGAGGCACTGCCGGCCGTCGTGGTCGCGGCGGTGGCCGCGGGGCTGATCGGGGGCTTCGTCGGCAGCTCGCTGGCCGCCCCGCGGCTGCCCGAGGTCAGGTTGCCGAGCCCCGGCCTCGCCGCGGCCGCCCTGGCGGCGATCGTGGTGGTCTTGGCCTGGGGCCTGAATACCACGCCCGAGCGCGGCGCCAGCGCGCACGTACAGCTGACGAGCAGCAAGGGCGGGGGCGACCGCGAGGTCTCAGCGAGGATCCGCATCTCCCCCGCGAGTGCGGCGAAGGACGCGGACTGGGTCCAGATGCTCGCCTGGCAGGGCCGGGGCTTCCATCTCGATCGGCTCGAGAAGACGGGCCCGGGCACCTACCGGACCACCGAGCCTCTCCCCGTCCACGGAAGCTGGAAGGCGCTCGTGCGCCTCCACCGCAAGGACTCGCTGCTCGGCGCGCCGATCTACCTCCCCGCCGACCCGGCGATCCCCGTCAAGGGCGTCCCGGCGCGGGCCGACTTCACGCGGCCGTTCGTCAAGGAGAAGACCATCCTCCAGCGCGAGCAGAAGCAGGGCATCTCGTCCGCGCTTACCACGGCGGCCTACAGCGTGGTCGGCGCGATCGTGCTGGCGCTGATCCTGGCGCTCGGCTGGGCGCTCACGCGCCTCGGCCGCGCGGGGGGAGCTCCGGCGGGCCCGGCGCGGCCCGAGCGCGTCCGGTCGGCGATACCTGCAGGGGTATGACCCACTTCAAGGTCGCGATCGTCGGCGCGGGCTTCTCCGGGCTGGGGATGGCCGCCCGCCTCAAGAGCGAGGGCATCGACGACTTCGTCGTGCTCGAGCGCAACGAGGAGGTGGGCGGCACCTGGTGGGACAACACCTATCCAGGTTGCCAGTGCGACGTCGCCTCGCGCCTCTACTCGTTCTCGTTCGCTCCCAATCCCGACTGGAGCCGCACCTACTCCCGCCAGCCCGAGATCCGCGACTACCTGCGCGGTTGCTCGGAGCGGTTCGGGTTGAGGCCGCACATCCGCTTCCGCTGCGAGCTCGAGTCCGCCGCCTGGGACGACGACGCCGGCATCTGGCGGCTCGTGACCTCCAACGGCGACATCACGGCCCAGGTGCTCGTGGCCGCGGCCGGCCCGCTCAGCGAGCCGGCGCTCCCCGACATCGCCGGGCTCGACGGCTTCGAGGGCAAGGTCTTCCATTCGGCGCGCTGGGACCATGAACACGACCTGTCGGGCGAGCGGGTCGGTGTGATCGGCACGGGCGCCTCGGCCATCCAGTTCGTGCCGAGGATCCAGCCGGAGGTCGGGCAGATGCACGTCTTCCAACGCACGCCACCGTGGATCCTTCCCCACACGGACCGTCCCGTCACCCGGCTCGAGCGGCGGCTCTACCGGGCCTCCCCGCGGCTTCAGCGGCTCGCGCGCGCAGGCATCTACGCGAGCCGGGAGTGGCTCGTGCTCGGCCTGACCCACCGCCGCGGCCTCATGAGGATCCCCGAGCGGCTGGCGCGCCGGCACCTCGAGCGCCAGGTCAGCGACCCCGAGCTGCGGCGCAAGCTCACGCCGGACTACACGATCGGCTGCAAGCGCATACTGCTCTCGAACGACTGGTATCCGGCGCTCACCGAGCCCAACGTCGAGGTGGTCACCGACGGGATCAGCGAGGTGCGGGGGTCGGCCGTGATCACGCAGGCCGGCGAGCAGGTCGAACTCGACACCATCATCCTCGGCACGGGCTTCCGCGTGACCGACTTCTCGGCGGCCGACCGCCTCATCGGCCGGGACGGCCGGAGCCTCAACGAGCTTTGGCAGGGGAGCCCCGAGGCCTACCTGGGCACGACGATCGCCGGCTTCCCCAACCTGTTCGTGATGCTAGGCCCGAACACCGGGCTCGGCCACAACTCGATCGTCTACATGATCGAGGCGCAGGTCGCCCACGTGATGCGCTGCCTCGAGGCCATAGACGAGCGCGGGGCTCGCGCGCTCGAGCCGCGCGAGGAGGCCCAGGCGCGCTGGACTGAGGGGCTGCAGACGGACCTCGCCGGAAGCGTCTGGAACGCCGGCGGCTGCAGGAGCTGGTACATCGACCGCACTGGCCGCAACACCACGATCTGGCCGCGCTTCACATGGCAGTTCCGACGCAGCGCACGGCGCTTCGAGCCCGCGGCCTACCGCTTCCTGAGCGGCGGCCGCGCCCTGGGCGAGGACCCGGGCGACGAACGGTCCGAGCTCGTCGGCCGCCTCGCCGCCTAGGTCGAGCAGGAGCCGAGCCGAGCATGATCCGCAGGCACCGGCGTCGAGCACGAGCGGACGCCGCCGCTCGTGCGGCAGGGTAGGCGCCGGGCTAGTGTCTGCCGATGGCGGACAAGAACTTTCGCATCCTCTCGGTCGACGGTGGCGGGCTGCGCGGGCTGGTTCCGGCCCTTCTGCTGCTGGACCTAGAGGAGCGTCTGGAGGCCAAGAGCGGTGAGCGGCGGCCGCTGTCGGACTACTTCCACCTCTTCGCCGGCACGTCCACGGGCGGCTTGATCTCGCTGGGCCTCACGGCCCGGGACCCCGAGCAACCGGACCGTCCCAGCATGAACGCCGAGGAGCTGGTCGCCCTCTATCGCGAGCGGGCGGCTGCGATCTTCCCGCCGCGTTTCAGGCTGCTCCGGCTGCTGCGCAGCATGGTCATGCCGAAGTTCTCGAACAAGGGCCTCCGGAAGGCGGTGGACGAGGAGATCGGCGACTACCTGCTCAGCACCGCGCTGCGCGACGTCGTCGTCACCGCCTATGACATGACGGCTCACGAGCCTCGCTACCTCAAGCGCTGGCGGGCGCGCGAGCCGGGGCAGCTCGATCCCACGATGGCCGACGCCGCCATGGCCACCTCGTCCGCTCCGACCTACCTGCCGCCATGGCCGCTCGGCGGCGATGCCCTCGTCGACGGCGGCGTGTTCGCCGCCAACCCCACCATGGCCGCCATCGCCGAGGCGCTCGACCGCAAGCGCGATCCGCCCGCGCCGGTCGGGCTGGACGACCTTTTCGTCGTCTCGCTCGGGACCGGCTACTTCCGCGCGAAGTACACCCCGCGGCGGTTGCGGGCGTGGGGAGCCTTGGCGTGGGTGCAGCCCCGGGGGTCCGAGCCGGCACTGATGCGGGCGATGCTCGACGGCCAGACCGTGAGCACCAACCACTTCGCGGAGGTGCTCCTCAACACCGACCCGAGGCGCCCGCGCTACTACCGGATCGAGGCGGAGCTCGGCGACGACGTGGAGATGGACGATGCGCGCCGCAAGACGCGCGAGAAGCTGGAGAAGCAGGCGGCCGAGCTGGTCGACGAACGGGGCGCGGACCTCGAGGCCATCGCCCAGCGGCTCTACGAGGCGGGCCCGATCTAGGAACCCCAAATCCGATGCGCTCGGTCCATCGCTAGTTAGGCCGTCCGCGAGGCGTCGCTCTCGGGCAGCTCGAGTCGGCCGCTGGGGGCTGCCCCCCGGGCCGCGACCCGGGAGGCAGCGACGATCGCCCCCCCGTCTCAGGCGGAGAGGCGCTTCCTAAGGGCGTCCTTGCCCTGCTCGCCACCGCGGCGGCTCGCGTCCTGGGCGCGGCGGAAGAGGTCCGCCAGCTCGGAGTCGCCGTCGCGCTCCGCGTCCTGGGCGTAGGTCTCCAGGCGCAGCGCGTTCTCGAGGCACTGCTCCGTGAACCAGATCAGGTTGTAGTCCTTGTCCTTGGTCCCCGTGACCTGGCCGGACTCCTGCGTGCCTGTCTCCATCTCTTCCTCCTCTGGTTGCTTGCCCGGCATCTACCCGGGGAGGCGACTCTCTAGGCGGCGCTCTGCGAATACATGAGCGAGCCGGGGGTAGTGAGCGTCTCGCCGGTCTCGAGCAGCGTCTTGAGGCCGGACAGGATCTGTGGCCAGCCGCCGTAGAGCTGGGCATTGGCGTCCTCGCGGAGGTCGCTGTGGACCACGGTTAGCCGGCAGGAGTCTCCGACCGGCTCGATCTCCCACGTCACGCGTGAGCTCCCCTCGGCCTTGACGTCGTCGTCCCACATCGCCTGGAAGCTCTGAACGAGGCGGCGCGGCGGGTCGACCTCCAGGTTCTCGCCCTCGGCGATGGTGATGCCGGCTCCCGGGTGCACACCCTTGTAGCTCGAGCCCGGCGTCCAGTCGGACTCGACACCCACCCCGAAGTTGTACTTCTGGCGGAGCTCGTTGTCGGTGATCGCCTCCCAGAGGCGCTCCGGCGTCGTCTTGATGTAGATCTCGAACACCTTCTCCACGGTCTTTCCCTCCAGTCGTCTCTTGAGGCCGCTGAGTCCGGCGGCCCAGGGCTCGGCGTACTTGCTCACCCACCTGTCGTGGACGAGCCTGATCGGGACGGGGTTCAGGAAGTGCAGCTTCTCGCGGCCCCTGCGGCGGCTGACCACGAGGCCGGCCTCCTCGAGCACCTTCAGGTGCTTCATCACCCCGAACCGAGTCATCGGGAGCCGCTCCTCGAGCGCGGTCAGCGTCTGGCCGTCCTCGGCGAAGAGCTCGTCGAGCAGGCTGCGCCGCGTCGGATCCGCCAGGGCTCTGAACACCGCGTCCATGGCCGGGAGACAATAGGTGACTATCCGGTCACGTGTCAAGCCCGCGCCCAAGCGCCGCCAGGGCGCGCTTCCCGCGGGTGCGCACCTCGCGGGCGAGGGCCGGCCCCCTGACGCCTGCCACGATCCGAGCGCGCGTGTAGTCGATCAGCGCCCGGTGGACGCCCATGAGGGCGTTGGCGACGGTCCAGGCCTCCACCTCCTGGACTCCCGTCTCGTCCGCGATCATCCTCGCGAGCGAGGCCGTGTAGCGATCGAAGATCTGCCGCTCGCGCTCGAGCAGCGCCGGGCTCTCGGTGATCATCCGCGTGATCCCGGCCAGCCGCTCTGCGGCGTCGGCGTCCTCCGCCGCCAGCAGTCCGCGCCGGGCCAGGACGAAGTGGGCGAAGGCATCGAGGATCGACTCGTCCGGCCCCCGCCCGCGGACCGCCGCCAGCAGCTCGTCCTCGAACGACTCCAGCCGCCAGTAGACCAGGTCCTCCTTCGTCGGGAAGTAGTTGAAGACGGTCTTCTCGGCCACGCCGGCCGCCTCTGCGATCTCGGCGACGCGAACGCGCTCGAACCCGCGTTCCACGAACAGGCGCCGTGCCGTCTCGGCGATCAGCTCGCGCGTCTGCTGCTTCTTGCGCTCTCGCAGGCCCGGCGTTTCGGGGGTGGCCGGCATGGAAATAGTATAGCTGCTATAACTTTACTGTCACTGTAAGCAACTGGAGACAGACATGAACCGCAAGCAGCTCCTCACCTTCAGCGGCCTTCTCCTGGCAATGCTCCTCGCGTCGCTCGACCAGACCATCGTGTCCACTGCCCTGCCGACGATCGTGCGCGACCTCGGGGGTCTCGATGAGCTCTCGTGGGTCGTCACGGCCTATCTGCTGACGGCAACGGTCTCGACGCCACTCTGGGGCCGGTTGAGCGACCTCTACGGCCGCAGGACCCTCTTCCAGGGCTCGATAGCCGTCTTCCTGGCCGGATCCGCGCTGAGCGGGCTCGCTCACAGCATGGGCGAGCTGATCGGGTTCAGGGCCCTGCAGGGACTCGGAGCGGGCGGGCTCATGACCCTCGCGATGGCGATTGTCGCCGACATCGTCGCCCCACGCGAGCGCGGCCGCTACCAGGGCTACATCCAGATGGTCTTTGTTCTCGCCAGCGTGGCCGGCCCGCTGCTCGGGGGCCTGTTCGCCGACCACCTGTCCTGGCGCTGGGTCTTCTACGTCAACGTCCCAATAGGCGCCGCCGCGCTCGCTTTCGTCAGCCTCACCCTCGAGCGCTCGGCGCCGAAGTCGCGCCCGCGGATCGATTTCACCGGCGCGGCGCTCCTCGCGGGCGCGCTCACCAGCGTGCTCCTCGTCACCACCTGGGGTGGCCGGGAGTTCGCCTGGGGCTCGACCGAGGTCATCGGCCTCGCGGCCGCGGCCGTCGCGCTCCTCGTCGCCTTCGCGGTCCAGGAGCGCCGCGCCGCCGAGCCGATCATCCCGCCGCGTCTCTTCGGCGAGCGCGTCTTCGACGTCGTCTCGTTGACCCTGTTCCTCACGACCTTTGCCTTCTTCGGCGCGATCGTGTTCATGCCGGTCTTTCTGCAGGTCGTGACCGGCGCGAGCGCCACGGGCTCGGGGCTGCTGTTACTGCCGCTTCTGCTCGCCACGACCCTCACCACGGCCGTCGTCGGCCGCGTGATCACGCGGACGGGTCGCTACAAGGTGTTCCCGGCGGTCGGGCTCGGCCTCATGGGCGTCGGGCTGCTGCTGTTCGCGCAGATGGACGCGGAGACGTCGCGGATCACCGCGGCAGCGTTCATGGTCGTGTTCGGGCTCGGCTTCGGGATGGTGTCCCAGATCCTCGTGCTGGCGATCCAGAACGCGGTCGACCGGCGGGACATCGGCATCGCCACCGCCTCCGCGAACCTGTTCCGGGCGCTCGGCGGCTCCGTCGGCGCGGCGGTCCTCGGCGCGGTGTTCGCGAACGGGGTCGACCGCGGAGCCGTGCACGCCCTGCAGACGGTGTTCACCCTCGCGGCTCCGGCCGCCGTGCTCGGCCTGGTCAGCGTGCTCTTCCTGACCGAGGTCCCGCTTCGGGCGGAGCCGGCCAGGTGATCGAGTCCGCGCCCGCGGACCCGCGCCTTAGACCGCCAACCGCTCGGCGACCTTGTCGAAGAAACCGCCCCAGCCCTGCTTGGCGCGCTCGTACTGCGCCGGAGTCATGTGGCCGCGCTGCTCGAGGAGCATCTCGGTACGGCCGTCGCCGAGGTCGTTGAGGACGACCGTGACGAGCTCTCGCTCGTCACCGGGGCGATCGCTCACGGTGAGCACGAGGCGCTCCGGCTCATCTACCTCGAGGTACTCGCCCTTCCAGTGGATCTCGCCGCGCTCAGCGAGCATGGTAAGCCGCCAGGTCCCCCCTTCCCTCACGTCCATGGAGACCGATCCGAGGGGGACCTGCAGTACGCCGCCGAACCAGTCGGCGAACGCCTCCGGCTCCGTCCACTCCCTCCAGACGCGCTCCCGTGGCGCCTCGAAGATCCGCGTGAGCTTGAAGCCGTACTCAGTCACGCAGCCGCTGTTCCATACGGTCGAAGCCCTGCTCCCAGAAGGCACGATAGGAGTGGAGCCACTCGGCAGCCTCCCTCAGCGCCGGGCCGCGGATGCGGGACGGTCGCAGCTGGGCCGTTCTGCCGCGCTCGATCAGGCCGGCGCGCTCGAGCACGCGCAGATGCTTGGAGACCGCCTGGACCGTGATCGGGAACGGGCGAGCCAATTCGTTGACCGTCGCCTCGCCGTTGGCGAGCCGGCCGAGGATGGCGCGTCGCGTGGGGTCGGCGAGGGCCGCGAAGGTTGCGCTCAGGTGATCGGGGGCCGTGTTCAACTAAGCGGTTGAATATAGTACGGCAATCCGACGAGACAGGAGGCGGAATGGGAAGGATCGTCGTAACGGAGTTCGTGTCGCTCGATGGCGTGATGGAGGATCCCGGCGGCGCCGAGGACTTCAAGTACGGCGGCTGGAGCTTCGAGTTCTCGCGTGGCGACGAGGGCGACAAGTTCAAGCTCGACGAGACGATGTCGACCGAGGCGTTGCTGCTGGGCCGGGTGACCTACGAGGGCTTCGCCGCCGCATGGCCCGAGCGCGAGGGGGAGTTCGCCGACAAGTTCAACAGCATGCCCAAGTACGTCGTGTCCTCGACCCTCTCCGACCCGGAGTGGACGAACACCACCGTCCTCGAGGGGGAGCCGAGCGAGTCGGTTCCGGGGCTCCGTGACGAAGTCGACGGCGACGTCGTGGTCCACGGCAGCTGTCGGCTCGCCCAGGCGCTGCTCGAGAGCGACCTCGTCGACGAGCTGCGGCTGATGGTCTTCCCGGTTGTGCTGGGAAGCGGCAAGCGCCTCTTCGGCGAGACCAGCGACAAGAAGCCGCTCGCGCTGACGGACTCGAGGACCGTCGGCGACGGCGTTTCGATCCTGATCTACGGGCCGAGTCGTGCAGCCTGAGTGATCAGGTAGTTCCGTTCGGGCACGCTGGTCGTCCGCTCGGCCGCGGTCCGGTATTCGGCCGCCGCCGCCTCCTCGTCGCCGGCCATCTCGAGCAGATGGGCCCGCGTGGCGTGGAGGCGGTGGTGGCCGGCCAGCGGCTCCTCCAGCTCCCCGAGCAGCTCGAGACCCGCCGCCGGCCCATCAACCATGGCGGTGGCGATGGCCCGGTTCAGGGTGACCATCGGGTTGTCCGTCATCCGCTCGAGCAGCGCGTACCAGCCGAGGATCTCGCGCCAGTCGGTGTCCTCCGCGCGGGGCGCGCGGTCGTGGACGGCCGCGACCGCCGCCTGCGCCTGGTACTCGCCCACGGCGCCCCTGCCGACGGCCTCCGCGATCAGGGCCGATCCCTCGGCGATCAGCTCGCGGTTCCAGAGATCGCGGTCCTGCTCGGTCAGCGGGATCAGCTTCCCCCGTAAGTCCGTACGCGCGGGCCGCCGCGCCTCCGTGAGCAGCATCAGCGCGAGAACCCCGGCGACCTCGGGTTCCTCGGGCAGCGCGCGCCGCACGGCGCGGGTCAGGCGGATCGCCTCGCCCGAGAGCTCGCCGCGGGCCAGCTCCGCCCCGCCCGTCGTCAGGTAGCCCTCGTTGAAGACCAGGTAGAGGACGTGGAGGACCGACCGGAGCCGCTCCCGCCGCTCCTCCGCCGAGGGCGCGCCGAACGATTCGCCCGACTCCTTGATGGTCTGTTTGGCGCGGCTGATGCGCTGGGCCATGGTCGCCTCGGGCACGAGGAAGGCCGCGGCGATCTCGGCGGTGGTGAGGCCGCCCACCGCCCTCAGGGTGAGCGCGATCGCCGACGCGGGCGTCAGGGACGGGTGGCAGCACATGAACATCAGCGCGAGCGTGTCGTCGCCCTCGGGCGCGGGCTCCGCGGGATGAACCTCCCGCGCCGCGGCCAGTTCCTCTCGCCGGCGGCGTGCCTCATCGCTGCGGAGCCGGTCCGTGATCCGCCGCGAGGCCACGTGGATCAGCCAGCCGACCGGGTTCTCGGGCATTCCCTTTGCCGGCCAGCCGGTGGTCGCCTCGAGCATCGCCTCCTGGACGGCGTCCTCCGAGTCCGCGAAGTCGCCGAACCTGCGCATGACCGCGCCGAGGACCTGCGGCGCAGCCTCGCGCAGCAGGTCCTCGATCGCCTGCGGCCGGCTCACGCCCCGCCCGGCCCGGCCTCGGGCGGCGCGTAGCGGTGGTGGAGCCCCAGCACGTTGCCGTCGGGGTCGTGGAAGAACGCCTGATGGCAGACGCCGGAGTCGATGATGTCGCCCCTGAACTCCACGCCGCGCGACTCGAGCTCCGTCCTGGCTTCGTGCACGTCGTCCACGTGCAGCGCGATCGGAACCATGCTCGCGCGGAACTCGATGCCGAAGGCGTCCGGCTGCATCACGGCCAGCGTGAGCGTGCCGGTCTCGAACTCTCCCGCCGGCATGTTGCCCCAGCGCTTCGAGAACGGGAGCCCCAGCACCTCGCCGTAGAACTTGGCCGCCGTCTCGTAGTCCTTCGTCGGCACGCAGACGAAGTCCGTGCCCGTCACGAGTCTCGTTTCGGTCGTCATCTGTCCTCCTTGTCGTCCGCTCGGTCGGTATCAAAGCTCGCCGGGCGTGCCCATCACCTCGCGAACCTCGATCGGCTGCTCCAGCGGCACGCCGCCGGGCCCGGGGGCGGCCGACGCCTGGGCCGCGATGTCGAGCGCCCGCTGGGGCGACTCGACGTCGACGATCCGGTACCCCGCCAGGAACTCCTTCGCGGCCGGGAAGGGCCCGTCGCTCACCGCCGGATCGCCCGTGCCGTCGCTGACCACGATCCTCGCCAGCTCGGGCCCGGTCAGGGCGAGTGCCTCGACCAATTCGCCGCGCTCATTGAGCTCGCGGTTGATCCGCACCTGCGCGTCGATATGTCCCTGTACTTCCTCCGGAGCCCACTTGCTCATCGGCTCCACGCCCTCGATGGGCGCGTAGTTCTGGTTCAGCATGAACCTCATCGTGCGTCTCCTCCGTCCGGCGCGCCTCTCTGGCGCGTTCACAGGGGTGTCGGAGCCACGAAGCGGTTCTCGACATCGCTCCGGCGGGTAGGTGCCGACCATGCCCGACCTGGTGCTCGGCCCCATGCTCCGCTACGTCGGAGAGACCGAGGCGGTCATCTGGGTCGAGACGGACGAGGCCTGCGAGGTGGAGGTGCTGGGCAGTAGCGATCGCACCTTCCGCGTGTGTGGGCATCACTACGCGCTATTGCGTTGTCGCGACCTCGAGCCCGGCGCGTGGCACGAGTACGAGGTGCACCTCGACGGCGAGCGCGTCTGGCCCACCGACGATCGCTTCCCGCCGAGCAGCTTCCACACCTACCCGAAGGAGACGCCGCTCGAGATCGTCTTCGGGTCGTGCCGGGTCGCGGCGCCGCACCGGCCGCCGTACTCGCTGACCAAGGACGACGACGAGCGCGGCCGCGAGATCGACGCGCTGCAGACGCTCGCCATGCGGATGCTCGAACAGCCGCGGGAGGAGTGGCCCGACCTGCTGCTGATGCTGGGCGACCAGGTCTATGCCGACGAGGCGCCCCCGGACACGCGCGCTTTCATCGCTGAGCGCCGCGACGTGCGCAAGGCGCCCGGCGAGGTGGTGCTCGACTTCGACGAGTACCACGAGCTCTATCGCGAGAGCTGGCGCGGCGACGAGATCCGCTGGCTCTTCTCGACCGTGTCGACGGCGATGGTCTTCGACGACCACGACGTCCACGACGATTGGAACATCTCGCAGGCGTGGCTCGACGAGATGCGCAGCCACGACTGGTGGAATCGCCACATCCTGGGGGCGCTCTCTTCGTACTGGGTTTACCAGCACCTCGGCAACCTCGCCCCCGAGGGCCACGCCGACGACGAGCTGCTGCGACGCGTCAACGAGGCTGACGACGCCGACGACCTCCTCGAGGAGTTCGCCTACCGCGCCGACCGCCACACCTCGGGCACCCGCTGGAGTTACTGCCGCGACCTGGGCCGCACGCGGCTGGTGGTGATCGACTCGCGCGCGGGACGCGTCCTCGAGGAGGGACGCCGCTCGATGCTGGACGAGGACGAGTGGCGCTGGGTCGAGGAGCACGTGACCGGCGACTTCGACCACCTGCTCGTCGCGACCTCGCTTCCCTGGCTGCTAGGACCCGGCATGCACTACACGGAGGCGTGGAACGAAGCCGTGACCGGTGGGGCTTGGGGCTCCCGGGCGGCCAAGGTCGGCGAGCGGGCACGCCGCACCGGCGACCTCGAGCACTGGGCGGCCTTCCAGGAGTCCTTCGCGAGGCTGGCCGAGCTGCTGCGCCAGGTGGCCGCGGGCGAGCGGGGGCGGGCGCCCGCCTCCGTGGTGGTTCTCTCCGGCGACGTCCACCACGCATACCTGTGCGAGGTGGCATTCCGCCGTGGCCCGGTCGAGTCGAACGTCTACCAGGCCGTCTGCTCGCCGTACCGCAACCCGCTCGAGGAGAAGGAGCGGCGGATCATCAGGCTCGGCTGGTCGCGCCCGCTCAAGTCCGTCACCCGGACGCTCGCCCGCGCCGCCGGCGTCTCCGACCCGGACGTACAGTGGCGGCTCGTCGGCGACGGCCCCTGGTTCGACAACCAGTTCGCGACCCTCCGGATCGGCGGCCGCGAGATCGTCATGAAGCTCGACAAGGCGGTCCCGCGGGACAGCGATTCGGCAAAGCTGGAGAAGGTGCTGGAGCGGCGGCTCGCCTGACTCAGCCGGGCGCGTCCGGCGCCGGTGACGGTCGCGACATGAGCAGGGTGGCCGCGGCCACAGCGGCGGCCGCCCACCAGCAGCGCCAGCACGGTCCATGAAACGGCGGACGGCCACGGGCTCCACGCGAGCAGGGCGTCGAAAGAGCGGCCGATCGAGGCGGCCGGCTCCGCCGACCAGTTGTCCAGTGCCACGGCCATCGCGATCTGGATGAGTGCGGCCGCGGCGAGGAGGGAGACCGGCGTCGAGCGCCCGAGCAGCGGCTGCTCCCACTCCGGACCACCACGGCGAACGGCACCAGCGCCGGGAACAGGTAGCGGCTCCGCTGTGCGATGGACTTCAGCGCCAGGCAGCGGTTGGCCAGTGCGAACCTGGACCCCAAATGAACTCGATGCCAGGCTGGCGGGGGGGAAAGGATTGCAGCGGCGGTGACCACGGCCACCACCGCCCGGCGCTGCGCGCCATCCTTGTCGCCGGCGCTGCGATGGCGCAGCTTACGGCGGAAGGCGGCGTTACCGGGGTTTGTGATCAGGCGACTGACTAGCCCGGCGCGCCCCTCGAGCCACCTGGCGGCCGCCGCCGCTCTGTTCGCCGGTGTGACCGTCCTGCCGGCACCCGCCGGCGCCGCCACGCCGATTCCGAGAAGTGGCGCCACGTGGCTGCCGGCGTTCCAGGGCTCGGCGGCCAAGCCGAGGCCGATCCGGCGTGTGCCGCTGCCGCCGCGGAACCGGTTCATGGCGCGCAACGGCAACAGCAACGTGCACAACGACACCTGGATGACCGACGCCTACTCCCGGCGCGGGCCGCTCGGTCGCTCGCCGAACGTGTTCTCGGCCAGGCTAGGCGGCCGCGTGTGCATCACCCTGACCTTCGACCGCCGCGGGCGGATCGTGGCGTCGTGCATCTCGCCGGTGACGGGGTCGCGCCTGTTCATGCTCGACCCCAACAGCCTCGACTCCCTGGCGGAGTACCCGATCCCGAACCTGCCGCCGCCGCCGGGCATTCCGGCCACCACGAACACCACCGGCGGTGCCTACTTCTACCTCGACAACCACGACCGGGCCGTGATCGCGACCGCGACCGGGCACATCTGGGTGGTCAAGGAGACGGGGGGCCGCAGCAATCCCGGCTTCAAGCGCGTTCGCGACTACGACGTTCGCCGCTATCTGGCAAGGGACGAGCGGCTGCCGTCGGCGCTGCCGGACTTCCGCGGCCGGATCTGGTTCGTGGGCCGCCAGAACGGCACGGTCGGCGTCCTCAACCGGAGGACCGGCAGGGCGAGGAGGATCCGCCTGCGCGAGGAGATCGAGAACTCGTTCGCGATCGCCCGCGAGGGCGTCTACATCGCCACGGACAAGGCGATGTACCGCATCAACAGAGGCCGCCGCGACAAGCCGCGTGTGACCTGGCGGGCGCGCTACAAGAACTCCCGGGTGTCGAAGCCAGGCCAGTTCAATGCGGGCACGGGCACGACGCCGACGGTGATGGGCCGCGGCTACGTGACCATCACCGACAACGCCGACCCAATGAACGTGGTCGTGTTCCGCCGCCGCGCCAGGCTACGCCGGGGCCAGCGCCGGAAGGTGTGCCAGGTGCCGGTCTTCCACAAGGGCGCGAGCGCGACCGAGAACTCGCTGATCGTGGCCGGCCGGGCGATCATCGTCGAGAACAACTACGGCTACGTGCTCGGCCAGACCGCGAACGGGAAGCTGAGCGAGCCGGGACTCGCGCGCGTGGACGTGAGGCGCAACGGACGCGGCTGCCGCCTGAGGTGGTGGAACCGCACCGAGCGCGCGCCGAGCGTGGTCCCGAAGGCCTCGCTCGCCACCGGCCTCGTCTACACCTTCACCAAGGATCCGGATCCCGGAAGCGCGGACTCGTGGTTCTGGACGGCGCTCAGCTTCCGCAGCGGCAAGACCGTCTGGAAGCGCCTCGCCGGCACCGGTGGCTCGTACAACAACCACTACGCCGGCATCGCGCTGGGTCCCGACCGGCGCACCGCCTACCTCGGCGGAATCGGCGGGATCATGGCTCTCCGAGACGCGCGCTAGGGCGTGTCGAGGTCGGGCTTCAGCACCGGGCAGACGAAGCCGAACTCGGAGTGCGGCTGGAAGGTCCCCGAGTCGGCGGTCGGGCTCCCGAACCAGTCGGAGCGAACCGGAGCCTTGACCTTCTTGCCGGTCAGTCCACCGCCGTCGATCTTGAGCACGTCGACTCCGCGATAGGCGTCGGCGGTGTAGACGACCTGCCCGTTGGGATCGGTGGGCGACCAGTAGGCGGCCCAGGTCGACCCGTTGGCGGGGATGTAGTAGCCGACCTGCGCGATGTTCGAGGGGGACCGGTAGTCGAGGAAGCGGACGCCCTGCTCGTACCAGCCGACGGCGGCGATGCCGCCCTGGGCGTCGAACCAGTGCGACGAGCAGTTGACGGTGACGGGCGCCTTCGAGTCGACGGCTCCGCTCGTGAACATGCCGTTCAGCTCCGTCTCCCAGGTCCCGACGGGCGTGATCGTCCCGTTCTTCAATCCCGACAAGTCCCAGGTCTCGAACTTCCCCTGGCCGCGACAACCGCCGGGCGGAACCTCGTCGGTGTCGACGTAGTCCTCCTCGGTAATGAGGAGCGTCTTCCCGCGCCGCTGCGAGTTGTGCAGGATGAAGTCGTTGTAGGGCGAGGGATTGCGTCCGGCCGTGCCCGTGGTCCCGAGCAGCTGAGGGTTGAGCGGATCGTCCGTCACGCGGTAGCCGGCCGCGCCCCCGCCGCCGACGTTCCACGCGGTCCCGGTGCTGTCGAGCTCGGTGTCGTGCGTCACCTTGAACGCGTCGCTCATCGACGCCGCCGACT